>Ga0209190_1001649_pt1 | contig 15505 bp, 9 predicted proteins | sample M_140205_XF_Meta_FD_187315 | JGI IMG/M metagenome (GOLD analysis project Ga0209190, IMG submission 187315) | Freshwater microbial communities from Lake Montjoie, Canada to study carbon cycling - M_140205_XF_MetaG (SPAdes) (version 2) | ecosystem: Environmental > Aquatic > Freshwater > Lake... | reverse complement strand
GCGCGGGTCGTTCCTGCGCAAAGCAATCATGGCCCCCGAAGACCATCAGATTGTGGTGGGCGACTTGTCCCAGATTGAGCCGCGTGTGTTGGCATGGCTGTCGGACTATACCGAGATGCTGGGCATCTTCCGAGCCGGAGGCGACCCGTATGCTGCCTTTGGTGCGCAGATGTTTGGCATCCCCGGCATGACCAAGGACAGCCACCCCATCCACCGCCAGTCGGCCAAGAGCGCGTTGCTGGGGGCAGGGTATGGGTTGGGCTGGGCATCGTTCGCAGCGCAGCTTCTGGTGGGCTTCCTTGGGGCTCCTCCCCTGCGCTACACCAAGGCTGACGCAAGGCAGCTCGGGGTGACACAGCAGTTCGTCCAGCGCTTCGTGGACTGGGAGGAGAACCTGACCAAGATGGCGGAGATTCCCCACACTTGCAGCGAAGGCGAGTTGCTCATACACTGTGTCGTAGCGAAGAAAATCATCGACGTTTACCGAGCCACGGCCCATCCAGTTACCAGCTTTTGGGACATGTGCAGCGGTCTTATCGAGACCTCACTGTACGGTGGCAAGGAGCACACGCACAAGTGCTTGACGTTCCGCAAGGAACAGATTGTGTTGCCCAACGGGATGAGCCTGCTCTACCCGAAGTTGCGGCGTAAGAAGGACGAGGCTGGCCGCAGCCAGTGGGTATACGGCGAGGACGAGACCAAGCTGTACGCAGGCAAGGTCACGAACAACGTGACGCAGGCGGTGGCTAGAATCGTGATGACAGATGGTATGCTACGAGTGTCAAAGAGATACCCCGTGGTGGGGACGGTGCACGACGAGCTTTTGGCCGTTGTGCCCGACGAGGAAGCAAACAACGCTAAGACTTGGGTCTTGGCGCAAATGGTCATGGAGCCACGGTATTTGCCGGGGATTCCACTTGGCGCTGACGGTGGCGTTCACCGTAGATATGGGTTAGCTAAAAACTAGGAGAAGCATGAAGACAGACACAAAACTATTACTGCCCCGCCGCATCCGGGTCGGTAATAAACGGTATTCAGTTGAGGTGATTGAAGCGCTGCTGGACAAGCAACATGTAGGACGTATTCAGTACGCTGAGCAGCGCATTCAACTTGGTCTGCGCAACGGGCAGACAAACCGCAAACTGCCTGCCTCAGAGATACGTGATTCTTTCTGGCATGAGCTAGTGCATGCAATTCTTCACGACATGGGGCGACACAACCTCAACCGTGACGAATCGTTTGTAGTTGCATTTGCCAGCCGACTATCTAAAGCAATCGACTCAGCGAGGTTCTAATGGTCAACGTCACATGGTCGCACTCAGGCTTAAAAGCCTACGAGCAGTGCCCCCGCCAGTACTACGAAGTAACGGTGCTAAAGAGTTTCCCCAAGTCCGACACAGTGGCAACGTTGTACGGCAAGGAGCTTCACACCGCTGCGGAGAAATACGTACGGGATGGGGAACCGCTACCAAAGCAGTTCGAGTTTATGCGGGATACGCTTGATGCGTTGATTGCTAAGCCCGGACGCAAGCTGTGCGAACATGAGATGGCGCTCACCAAAGACCTGAAGCCCTGCGACTTCAACGACCCCAATCGGTGGGTGCGCGGGATTGCCGACCTCATCATCATTGACGACGAGAACCTGACAGCGAAAGTGGTTGACTACAAGTCCGGCAACAACAAGTACCCCGACAGGGAGCAGCTCAAGTTGATGGCCTTGATGATATTTGCCCACTACCCACACATCCGCAAGGTTAGTGGAGCGCTGCTGTTTGTGGTCAAGAACGACATGGTGCGCCAAGACCTGACCATCGACAAGGCCGATGCCGAGTGGTGGAACTACCGGAAGCGCGTAGCCCGCATCGAGCAAGCACACGAGACAGGCGTGTGGAACCCCAAGCCAACCCCACTATGCGGTTGGTGTCCTGTAGTGAAGTGTCTACATAACCCCAAGCATTGAAAGGACGTACCGTGGCAACCCGCGACTACAAGAAGGAATACCAGCAAGACCTCAAGACCGGCAAGTCCGGGCCGGGGTCAGACCAACATGAGCGCCAACGTGCGCGGCGCAAGTACGATGCAGACGGCATCGACCGCACAGGTAAAGACATTGACCACATCAAGCCGCTGCGCAAAGGCGGCAAATCCACACCGGGCAACCTGCGGCTGCGTGCCAAGTCAGTCAATCAAGGCGACAACAAATAACTACATGAGAAGCAAATGGAAATTATTGATGACAAAGCACTGCTGCTAAAAACCCGCAACCCACACAAGTACGCCATCATCCCGAAGCACAAGGTCGTTAGCGAGAGCAACGGCACGTATGAGGTGTTGGTTCACTGGGGCTTAGAAGAGACGCAGGTGCTGCGCAATCTTGGCGTAAAGGATGTGCCCTCGCCCATCACACGGCGCTACAACTGGCCCGGCAAGTACAAGCCAATGGCGCACCAGATGCAAACCGCAGAGTTCCTCACGCTGCACCGCAAGGCGTTTGTGTTCAGCGAACCCGGCACAGGCAAGACGCTAAGCGCTTTGTGGGCCGCAGACTACCTGATGAGCATCAAGCATGTTCGCCGTGTATTGATTCTGTGCCCGCTGTCTATCATGCACAGCGCGTGGTTGGGTGACTTGAGCAACAGCATCATCCATAGGTCAGCGGTGGTGGCCCACCACACGCAGTCGTCGCGGCGCATCGAGATGGTGCAAGAGGACTACGAGTTTGTCATTGCCAACTATGACGGGCTGAACCTGATTGCCAGTGAAATCATCAACGACGGGCGCTTCGACTTGGTGATTGCGGATGAGGCCAACGCCTACAAGACCCCGACAACCAACCGCTGGAAGTCCCTCAAAGCCGTTCTCAAGCCGGAGACTAGGTTGTGGATGATGACCGGTACGCCTGCTTCGCAGTCACCGTTGGATGCGTACGGCCTTGCCAAGCTGGTCAACCCCGGCGGTGTGCCTAATTTTTATACCGCGTGGCGGGACAAGGTAATGCTAAAGGCCACCATGTTCAAGTGGGTTCCCAAGCCCGAGGCCAAGGCGCTGGTGCTGGAGGCGTTACAGCCCGCCATACGCTTCACAAAGGAGCAATGCCTAGACCTACCTCCGGTGATGACGATGACGCGCACAGTGGCCCTGACACCGCAGCAAATCAAGTACTACAACGCACTCAAAGACCGGCTCATGGTGGAGGCAGCAGGCGAGACCATCACAGCAGTTAACGCGGCAGCAGGGGTCAGCAAGCTGCTGCAAATCAGTTGCGGCGCTGTGTACACAGACGACAAAGACGTTGTGGAGTTCGATGCTACTCCGCGCCTGAACGAGCTGAACGCCATACTGGGGGAGACCGACCGCAAGGTGCTGGTGTTTGCCATGTTCCGCAGCAGCATTGACACCATCTACACACACCTGACCAAGCACACCATCAGCGCCGAGTGCATTCACGGTGGGGTTTCCCCCACCAAACGAGCAGATATTATCCGCCGCTTTCAGCACGAACCGAGCCCACGCGTCCTTGTTATGCAACCCCAAGCAACCGCCCACGGGATAACGCTGACCGCCGCTGACACCGTTGTGTTTTTCGGGCCGTTGATGAGCGTTGAGCAATATATCCAGTGCATTGCGCGGGCTGACCGCAAGGGGCAGAATGCGGAGAAGGTGTCGGTCTACCACATCGAGAGCAGCCCGATTGAGAAGAAGATGTTCAGTGCGTTGGTCTCAAAGGTGGACGACAACTTCCTCCTGACCGACATGTTCAAAACGGAAATAGGCAGTTAAGAAAGGAGTTGCAGACCCCAAAAAATCGTGTATACTTGTCAAACACTAGACACAACAACAGGAGAAGTAAGTGAGTGAAGAAGCTATCCCCATAGACAAGCTGACCAAGATTTACCGCAAAATCAAAGCGCAAATCGACCAGCTAACACAAGAGTACGACACGCGAGTGGAAGTGCTCAAGGCATCGCAAGACGAGATTAAGTTTGCGATTAAAGACCAGATGAAAGCCCTTGGCGTTTCGTCTGTGAAAACCGAGTTTGGCACTGTCTCAATGGCCAACAAGACGCGGTACTCCACCCAAGACTGGGACTCGTTCAAGACGTTCATTGTCGAGCATGATGTCGTGGACTTGTTGGAGAAGCGTATTGCGCAGACGAACATGGCCAAATTTCTAGAAGACAACCCCGGTGTTGTTCCCCCCGGTCTCAACGCTTTCAGCGATTTCGAGATTCGTATTACCAAACCACGTTAAGAGAGAACCATGAGCAACCTTGCTACATTCAATCCTTCCAAAGTCCCGGCTTTTGCACGTAACAACGTGCTGTCGGATAACGCCCGCGCCTTGGCGGGTAGTGCCACTGTTGGCGGCGGCAAGCGCGTCTCCATTCGTGGTGGTGTGTTCCGTCTGCTGAGCGAAGGCAAAGAAGTTGCCAGCATTGAAGAGCGTCACTTGGACGTTATCATTGTCAAGGCCGCACCAAAGGTGAGCCGCCAGTTCTATGCAGCCGCCTACAACCCCGATGCTGCTGCCACTGCACCGGACTGCACATCGTCCGATGGTGAGACCCCTGACAGCAACGCCAAAAACCCGCAGTCGTCAAGCTGCGCTAACTGCCCACAGAACGTGGCCGGTTCGGGTAACGGCAACAGCCGCGCTTGCAAGTACCAGCACAAGCTGGCCGTCGTGTTGGAGAGCGACCCCGAGGGAGATGTGATGCAGCTTATCTTGCCCGCAGGCTCTATCTTCGGTAAGGCTGAAGGGGACAAGCGCCCGCTGCAAGCGTATGCCCGTTACTTGGCTTCGCAGAACCCGCCCATCAACCCCGAGCAGATTGTGACCCGCATGAAGTTCGATACGAGCGAAGAGTCCCCCACGCTGGTGTTCCAGCCCGCCCGTTGGTTGACCGATGACGAGTACGAGGTCTCCCTGAACCAAGGCAAATCCCCTGATGCTGAGCGTGCGGTTGGCGGTCTTGCTGATAACACTGCGGCCCCCATCAAGCTGGCCGGTACACCCCCCGCCAAAGCCAAGGCCGCAGTTGTGGAGGAAGACGAAGCCCCTGCACCCAAGGCTACCCGCGCCAAAGCCAAGCCCAAGGCTGAAGTGGTGGAGGAGGATGACTCTGAACCGGAAGTGCGCAAGGCTGCACCCGCTGCGTCTGCTGTGCCGGTCAAGTCCAGCAAGCTGGCCAGTATCGTGTCTGACTGGGACGACGAGTAATTTATCGGGGGGAAAGCGGATGCTGGGATGAACTGCGTAGCGGGCCACCAGTGCAGCGAGTACCCCCACCTATAACTATGGCTTATTCACCAAAAATTAAAGAGCTTGTGGCTTCGTCCCCCAAGACGCTGGGCAACCAGCTCGGGCGGTGGGCAATCCATTTGAACTTCCCCGTAACAAAAATTGCGTATGCGCTGGGCGTAACGCGTCAGACGGTTTACAACTGGTTCGAGGGTCGGGACATTTTTCCTGCCTATCAGAACCGTGTTGAACTACTTTTATCAATTATGCGGTCGTCGAAAACGGCAGACCAAGCATGGAGAGAAATATGCAAAGAATACAACTTGAAGCCTTGAAACCCAGCATGCTGAGTGACGAAGAGTTTGCCAAATATGTCACGCTGTATACGCCTGAGCAGTTGCCCAGTTCGTGGGTGGCCGAGGTAGTTGAGCGCTTCATTGCAAAGACGAAAACCGTGGAGGCATTGGAGAACGCAGTTGCCGCGCTGGAAGAAGAACTCCTAGATACCGCCGAATAACCCAACCCAAGGATTTCTATGGACGCGCTTGCTTTCATGGCGGCAGTCCTGCCACCTCCGGGTAATGGGCGTTACTGCGTGGTAGAGCTGACAAACAAAAAAGAACACGTATTTGTAAAGGACATCGAAGACACAGGAGCAACCCTCGAACGCTGGCGCAAGCAAAACTGCGACATCTACTTTGCACTGGGCACGTTTGGCAGCGAGAACAAACGCGTTGCCACCAACAGCCAAATGGTCAAGTGCATTGCGATTGACGTTGACTGCAACCACCCCCGAGACATACCGGACGAGAACGGCGTAGTCACGCCCAAGGCATACCCCGCTGCGCGAGTGGCGGCACAGGCCATTCTGGACTTCTGTCAGGTAACGGGTCTGGCGGGGCTCGGTGAGCCGTGGATGGTGGCATCAGGCGGCGGTGTGCATGCATACTGGCCCTTGACCGAGGCGGTCAGCATTGCCGATTGGAAGCCGGTAGCTGAAGCCTTCAAGCGCTTGTGTGTCCTGCACAAGCTGCACATTGACATGACGGTGACTGCGGATGCCTCACGGGTACTGCGGGTTCCCGATACGGTGAACAACGGGGTCAAGGGTAAGAAGCGTGTGCGTGAGCGCACCAATGTACGGTTCATGCACGAGGGCAGCTTGTTTGCTATCGAGGACATCAGCGCCTTGGTGAACAAGGGCTTGGTCGGTACAGCACTGGAGGTCAAGGCCCCCAAGCCGTCCAGCACCCTGACACTACCCGGCGTACGCCCAACGGCAAGCATAGCGGCGCAGCCCATCACGCTGTACCCCAATAGCAGCACCAAGTTTGGCAACATCTTCAAGGCGACCAAGAAGGGTAACGGCTGCGGGCAGCTTGCGCACTACGTTGAGAACGCAGACCAAGACGGCATGGAGCCGTTGTGGCGCGGGCTGTTGAGCATTGCGCAGAAGTGTGATGACGGGGATAGGGCATCGGTATGGCTGAGTGGGCTGCACCCTTACAGCGAAGACCGTATGCAGCAGAAGCTGGCTGAGATTCGCGGGCCGTACCCCTGCACCAAATTTGATTCGGAAAACCCCGGCATCTGCACATCGTGCAAGCACTGGGGCAAGATAACCAACCCGCTGGCCCTTGGGCGGGAATACAGCACTGAGACCGCGGTCAAAGAGATTGAGGTGGTCATCCCCCACGCCTCAACAGACCCCCGCAAGATTTTGCGGCCTGAAGCACCCCGTGGCTATGCCTATGGACGGGATGGGGGAGTATTCATTGAGAAGGAAGACGAAGACGCAGAAGGCAACAAGATTAAGCGCCAGATACTATTGGTTCCCTACGACCTGTTCCCCTTGGATATTTTGAACAACAACGGAGAGCACACCATCCACATGCTGGCGCTGCGCCCTGAAGGTACGCAGACCGTTACGCTGCCACAGAAATCGGTAGTGAGTAAGGACGACACCCTCAAGAGCCTTGCCCAGCAGAACATACTTGCGTCATTCGGCGCAGGCAACGACAAGAACCTGTTTGATTACATACGAGCGAGTGTAGAAAAAATGAGCACTGAAAAACAACCCATCAAAGTACCCGGCAATTCCGGCTGGCAACCCGACGACACGTTTGTGTACGGCGGCAAGATTTACTCCACGGCTGAGCCGTTGGCCGTCCCGATGCTAGGTATGGAGAACATCGTCAACAACACCCAGTCCAAAGGCACGCTGGACGGCTGGAAGAACGTCATCAACCTGTTCATCCGCAAGAAGATGTACGACCACTTGGGCATCATCCTATTCAGCGCTGGCGCTCCACTGATGCGGTTCACTGGCATCTACGGACTGACCGTTCACTGCGGCTCAACCGAGTCGGGCACAGGCAAGTCGCTGGCGCTTGAGGGCGCGGCATCTATCTGGGGCCATCCGGTGCACTACCGCACAGGCAAGAGCACATCTCCGGTCGCCATGCAGCAGCGCTTGGGATTGCTCAACAGCATGCCCCTGATTACGGACGAGATTACCAGCAAGAACCGAGCGTCTCCTGAGTGGTTCTCTGAGTTCCTGTTGGACATGACCGAGGGGCGTGGCAAGGAGCGTATGGAGTCCGGCTCCAACAAGGAGCGGCTGAACCTGTCCACATGGATGTCGATGGCGCTGATGTCGTCCAACACCCACGTAGTCGATACGCTGACCGGCGCACGCAAGCATGCAGCCGAGGGTGAACTGCGCCGCCTGCTGGAGTTTGTGCTGGACGAGGAGCTGGCTTGGGAACCGCACGAGGTGGAGATTATCAAGAGCTTGGGCCAGAACTATGGCGTAGTGGGTGACCTGTTCTCGGACTACCTTGCCAAGCATGTGCCTGACTTGATTACGTTTGTACCCGAGGTGGTTGCCAACACTTACAGGGACTTCGCAGCTACCAACGACGAGCGTTTCTGGATGGCAGGGATTGGGGCGGCTATGTCTGCGGGCTTGTTGCTGGGCAGCGCCCACGCTGACATTGTGAACTTCCCCTTGCCGGAGATTCTGGAGGCGTACAAGCGCCGCGTGGAGTACATGCGCAGCAACATCCACACCAATACCCGCACCGCCGAGGACGTGCTGAACGCCTATACCCGCGAGAACTATGGGCACTTCGTGGTGGTCAACTATGGGGCTGCTGGCGGCGTGCTTGCGCAGATGGGCGACGGCGCTGTGATTGACAAGAGCACCACCCGCTCCCACGTCATGGGCCGTATTGAGAACGGCGTGACTGCGGGGTACGTTGACTACTATGTGGACGAGCGGCAGATGAAAGCGTTCTGCGCCACCATGAGCTTTGGCTACGCTGACTTTAAGAAGCAGATGGAGAAGCAGTTTGCGGTGACGTACATGCCTAAGAAAGACCTGATGGGGCGCACCAATGGCCCGCACATGCGCGTGGCGGTGATGAAGATTTCCCGGCGGGTCGATGAAGAAGCTGCTCTACAACTATCCGTGGCAGAAGATTGAGCGGGGGCAGGGGTTCTTCATCCCCTGCTTGGACGTTGTGGCCGTCAAGGAAGCGGGCCTACAAGCAGCCCTGCGGCATCGGTACTTCGGCGCTAAGGCCGAAATCGGTATCCGCAATGGGCTGCTTGGGGTCTGGTTCTACCGCCCCGACTAAGACTCCATCTGCTTGATGCGCTGCTCAAACTTCTGGGCCAAGTCCTGCTTGCGCTTTTGCAGTTCGTCGATGCGCTTGCGCTTCTCGTCGCCGGGGATATTCGACCCTTTAATCCGCTCTTCCATCGTCCGTATGTTGCCCATCAGCTTCTGGTACTGCAAGGCCAGCGGAGCCGCACGCAATTCCGTACGATGGCTCTCCACAAAGTCTCGGGCATCCGCTGTGCGGCCTTCTCGTTTCATGGCATCAAAGTCGCGCTTGGCCTGCATCGCCTCGTCTGCCAGCTTGTACATGACATCCGCATCAGCGCCGCCATACTTCTTCTGGAACGCGCTGCCAATCAACGACATCTCCGACAGGTTCTTGGGCACAGGCTCGACTTCACCGTCCCTGAACAACCCGTTGGTCGCCGCCATCACTGCGATGGGCACTTGACCCAAGTAGCCGCCCACAATGCGCTCAATCTGGATGGGCGACAGGACAGGGGCAAATTTGCTCATGGCCTTGGCCAACTCGGTGGTGTTGGCGTTGTAGCGCTCCTCCACGCTCTTGCCCCGCAGGCGGGTGGACTCCAGCGCAAAGCCGGTGTTAAAGTCCTTGTTCGTCCACACTTCCGCGATAGGCTTAACAAGCTGCGGCACACCCATAGAAGACGCGCCGGGAATAGCGCTCACAAACATGCTCTGAAGCGCCTTGAGTTGCTGCCCGCCATCCGTCTGCCCTGCCATAGCGTCTGCTGCGGCTGCGCCCAACGAGAAGAACCAGCCAAACTCGTACGGGATGGGCAGCTTCAACGGCTCGTCGGTAAACGGCGTGTGCAGGAAGAAGTTGCTGTACCGGTCTTTGGGCTTGGCATTCTTGTAGTACTCGTCGTCCTGCATCGCCATCGCGTACGCAATGCCGCCCGCAGCCAACAACATGGCGTTGTTGTAGAACTTCTGCTTAATCTTGAGCTGTTCTTCAAACGGCATCTGCCCGGTGGCTGCTTTGTACAGCACGTTCAAGCCTTGAATCTGCGCGTTGAAGAACGGAATCATCCGGCTGGCGTACTGCACCATAGGCGACAGCCCGCGCTTGTGGAAGTTCATCGACTCCATGACGGCAAACTCTGCCTCCACTTCCGACAGCCCATTCTTGATGGCGTTCTCGTACACCAGCGCCCGTGTGGCAGCATCGGCATTGAGCGCGGCCTTGTCAGCCATGCGGAACAGCTTGTCAAAAGCGTTGAAATCCTTGCCGCTTGCCAGTTGCAGCGCAAACTTAGAGATGTCGTCCGGGTCACCTGTGAAGATGCCGCTCTGCATCAGGCCCTTTTTAATCAGCTCCGCCGCAGTCGTGCTCTGCCCGGTGCTCATCTTTAAGAACTCTTTGTTGGCTTTGTAGATGGCGGTCAGCATGCCGTAGTCCAGACCGGCGGTGGCAGTTGCTGCCATAGGGTCACGGAACAACTGGCGCATCAAGTACAACGGGGTGCGGGTAACGCCTGCACGCAACAGGTCACCGGCAATTCCGCCCCACTTCAAGAACCCCGGCAGCGTCAGGGGAGCGCCCTCAAGGCTGCGAATCAACAGCTCCGCTGGGATGCCTTCTGCGATTGTCCCGTTGGTCTGCACGCGCACATGGCGCTCCCCCGTGTCCTTGGGGTCGTTGGGGTCGGGCTCTTGGTTGAACCGGATGATGCTGGCGTCCGATGCCACGCCGTAGTTCTTGCGGACTTGCATGGTGTCCGTGGCTTTGCCAATCTCCTGCATGGCGTACGCCACATTACGCGCCGCCAAGTTGGTCATGGCCTTGCTCACCAGCAGCGTGGTATTGCGGGGGATGGACTCGTTGATGGGCAGAATCTTGGCTTCGCCGCCCTTGAGTGCTGCCAGATGCGGTTGGTGGCGAATGTCGCCAATGCGGATGGTGCGCTCACCGCCAAACACCAGCTCGGCTATGCCGTTCTCTTTGACCCGATAGTACGGAACGTAGTCGCCTTCACGCAGGAAGTCCCGCGCCTCGGCCTTGGTAATAGCGCCCGTCTCGGCCAAGAACTCAATCATGCCCTTGTTGTAGGCGTTGTACCGCTCACGTACTTTCTCCAGTGCGCCCTTCAGTTGGGGGTTGGCTTCTGCCGCTGCCATTGCAGCGTCAACTTCTTGCTGAGTAATACCCAAGGCCCCAAGGTCTAGCTTGGCCAGCCCTTTGTTGGCAGCACGCTGCGCAATCAAGTACATGGTCGCCATCTGCATCTTGGCAGCTTCATTGCCGTACCTATCCGGGATGTCGCCTACCGCATCAAATACTTCCTTGGCGCTGTCTTTCCCAGTGCTGCGGATTCCTTTCAGCCCTTTTGCATCCTCATATACCTCCAGCGGGCCGTTGCTCAGTGCGGACAACACCAGTGGCATCTTCTGGTCAGCCTTGGTGTAGCTGTACATGGCCTGCTGGAACAGGCGGGAATCGCCAAACGCCTTGGCCCCCATCTCCATCACCTTGCGCAAAGCCGCCCGCATATCGGTCGTCTGCATCTCAAACTCAAGCGCGTAGTTTGAACCACCACGCATGGTCTGCCACCAGCCCTGCTTCTGCGCTACGGTTCTTTGCGCCAGTTGAGACAGCTCATTGTCTTCGCCATACTTGGCTGCGCGGGAAAACAACAAGTCCCCAACTTCTGGCAATTCGTTTTCTGCAATCTCCCCGTTTTCTTTTTTGGGGAGCTTATCTATCATGCTGATAAGCTGCGAACGCACATCAAGGATTGCGCCTTGCAATCCTTCAATTGCATTGGGCTTGCTTTCAAGCAAATCCATCAGGCTTTCTTCAAAATCGCCGTTGCCGTAGTCCCGCCAGTGTAGGTGCGAGTACAAACTGTCCCCAGTTGTATCCGAGTCTTGGTCGTATAGCGCTTCTGCAAAAATAGGATTATCAATACTAAACGAGTAGTTCTCTAGCATTTCGCGTAAAGCAGGAGTTTTAGCCATTCCCCTTACTACATTAAACCAAGAATCGGCAGCGTCTAATGTGGCGTTAAACAAATCTGCTTTTGCACCAAGAGACAAACCTGTTTTTATTGGGGGTAACTTCATCCCGCCAACTGCTGCTACCGCACCGCGCAAAAACATGCGTCGGCTCATCCCCGTGGGCGCAGGTCGCATCTCCATTTGCGCTGCACCAAATGCCATGTCAACAAGTCCTTGAGCGTCCAACGACTCTGGAGACATTCCAAATCTTGCTAACAGTTTGCGGAACCCGTTAGCAATTCGACTTAGCCATGCGCCCAGCACCCCTTTTGATTCTGACGGCTTGATACCTGCTTTTACCGCTTCTTCAATTGCATAGGCCAAAGTTTCGTCGGATATGTGCCGTGATTCCGTTTCTGCGGCTTCTACTCGAGCCAATGCTGCTTTGGCAACACGAGACTCTATAGACCCATCATTTTTCTTAGCCCAGTTTTGGATTGCGTTAACCAATGCGTCGTATTGCGGTTTGCCCAATATGTTTTTAAGCCCAACGTGCGCCCCCACTTCGTGCAGCAGTACCCCCAGCGCTTGTCCCTTATCAATATTCTCCGCAATCAGAAACGCTTTGTTACCTGCGGTGTCCACAAACCCACGAGCATTTTTGGGAATAAGCCCTCTGTATTGCGGGTTTGCTTTTATCAAGTCCGCTACAGACCCATAAATTTTTACGCGTGAAAGACTTGAGAAGTGTTTCTTCAGTTCGGCAACAACGGTATCGACCGTGCTTGGGTTTGCAGTTGGGCCGCGTGAAAGCAACACACCCTTATCCAGCTCAGCTTGCGTAGCGGCTTCCAGCTTGGCTTGGGCTTTCTTTTCCGCAGGGGTCAACAGCGCTTGCTTGGCAAGTTCCAACGCGTTTGCTTTGGCGTTCTCGTTTGTTTCAGCCCGGTCTATCGCGCTGCGTGCTTCTTCGTACCCAGCAGTTTTTTCTTTAAACCCTTTGAGTCTTGCGTACGCAGCAGTGGTTTCTTTCGTGGCCTGCTTCAGCGCAGCTTCTGCCGAGATGACGTTGTTCTCCAGTACCTCCCGCGCTTCTTGCGCCGGGGTTAGTTTTTTGACTTGTCGTGCTTGGCTAAGTCGTTTTTGTGTTCCGCCACCAGTGCCCTCAATGCTTTCGGCTGTACCTGTTCGCAGTGTTGATGGTGCAGCCGTTTGTGTTCTGGCTACGGGCCCCGCTACTGGCGTTACTTTTGTAATGCCTGCAATGTCTTTATAGTACCGGTACTGCGCTTTTAACTTTTCAAGCTGCTTGTTGATTTGCGCAACGCTCTTTCCTTGTTCTTGCAAGGCTTGGCCTTCTGCTCTCAAAGCATCAAACTGGGCTTTAAGCTGCCCCATTTTTTCAACCGCTTCTTGTTTTTCTTGCGCACGCTGCATTTGGTCAAACAGAGCGGTTGCGGATTGTGCCCTGCTTGCCGCTGCACGGCTTTCAGGTGTAGTTTTCTCAATGGGTTCAACCACAGGGCCGGGACGCACAGCTTGTGCCTCATAACCTGCAATCTCAGCTTCCAGTTTTTTAATTGCGTTGTCTACGCGTTTTGTCGGCTTGTTCTGCTTGGCCAACTCTTCGCGTTTTGTTTTGGCTTCTTCCAACCGTTGCATAGCACCGCGCATTGCCAACGCTAAGGCTTTTTGTTTGCCTACGGGTTCTGACACTTTACGTCCGGGCAACGTCTCGCCTTTTGCCGTTTGAATGGTTCCAATTTGCCGCGCCGTAACCGCAGCCTGCATCTCGCGTTGCTGCTTGGCAACCGCTTCTGCGTTCCTACGTGCCGCAGTTTCTGCAATTGCTAAGACTGCACGTTGCGCGTCTGCTTCGGCTTTCTTCTGTGCAAGCAGGGGGTTGGTGTTGTCGGCTGCTGTCAGTTCGTTAAACCGGCCTTCCAACTTTTCAAGTTTGGTTCGTTCAGACACGACCAACTTATCCAACATAGCTTGCGCAGTAAACTCTGCGCCGTTGAAATCTTCTTGCAGCTTTGCTTCTATGTCTGCCAAGTTTTGGATTGCAGCCGCAATTTCGTCTTGCAATGCCTGCGCTGTTTCTTGTTCAGCCGCCAGCATTTTTTGTTCGCCTTCGCGTCCTTCAACTTTCTTAGCTGCCGCCAACATCTTCTTAATGCGGGTTTGTGCAGTAGCCAATTTTTTATTTGCCAAATCCAACGCGGCTTTTGCGTTTTGCATGTCGGGCGCGTACAGTTCTTCGCGTGCCGCTGTTGCTTCTTCTTTGGCTTTATCAAAAGCCTTCTTTACTGCTTCGTGGTAGCTGTTGCGAACGTCGGAAATTTTGCCCGCCAACGACACAATTTTTTGTTCGCTCTTGGTTAGTACTCGGTCTTTCTTTTCTTGCAACAACGCGATAGTTTCAAGCAGTGGTGCAAGTTCTTTTGCCATTTCCGTGGCTTGCATTTTTATGCTGGCGTTGGTGTCCTGCATAAAAGCCAACAAAGCATTGTTGGTGTCAATAAGTTGTTGCCCCGACGCTAATATCTTGATTGCTTCTTCAAGTTTATTTTTGTATTCCGAAGATAAACGAGTAAAATTTACTATCAGTTTTTCAAATGCTACTTTTTCTTCGGGCGTTAACTTTTGTTTTTTTAATCCGCGACTGACTAGTGTTTTCTCTGCGGGGGTTTCGCCTGCTTCGGGAAACGGCACAAACGCTTCTGCCAACCGCATAGTTGAAAACTTGCCGCCTTCAAAACGCGTCCAGAAAAACTTGGTGGAGTTCTTTATCTCTTCTATCTGGGTGCGCAATGTCTCCAGCGTTTTTCGCTTGGTGGCTTCTTCTTCCTGCGCTTTTCTTTCTTTGTTTTCTCGCCGCTTCTGCAACTTGCGTGCAGCATCAACCGCAGCCCGACCCGCCTTAACTGCAGGGGACTTTTGAAAATTGGTTGCCGTGGCCCGGATATAGCCAACGTCTTCACGCGTTTCGGGAAACAGTTCGGTTTGCGCTTGGGCTTGCCGTATTGACTGACGTTCCAAAGCATCGGCTTCTTTGTCTTTGCCTTCTGCACGCAGTTTTGCAATCTTTGCAGCCGTCTGGCTATCTAAGTCCAGACCGCCCTGCGCCTTCTCGTACTCACGCAATGTCTCTTGTAGTTCACGCAGTGCGCTACCTTCCGGGGCCAGTTCGGCTTCGTAGCTTAGGGTCTTGTTTACACGACCGCGTTCACCAATGCGCGTCTCGCTGGGTTTACCGGGCACGTTCTCGTAGACTTTTCCAGCTTTCCAGTTTGTACCGGGAGCCGTTACTCGGCGTGTGTAGGTCTGTTTGCCTAGGTCTTCTCCACGCAAAATGCGTTCGGCTTGGTTCTGTGCCGCATCCAACATGGCCCGGTTGGCCTTGCCGTCTTCAATCAGGTCTTTAACCCGCAGCAGCGCTTCTTTGATGCCCTGTGTTCGAATAGGCCCAAACTCGGTCTCTACGGTTTCCCCTTCGGGGATATTGCGTTGCAGCGCTTTATCAATCAGATTGCCTACGTACTCCTGTAAACGGCGCAGCTCTCCAACCAGCGTGGTGGCAGTTTCTCCTCGGGCTTCCGCAGTTTTGCGTTCTTCTTCAACTGCAAACTGGCGTTTCAACGGGCCGGTCTCCACGCGTTGCGGTGCACGCGGAG
>Ga0209190_1001647_pt1 | contig 15511 bp, 10 predicted proteins | sample M_140205_XF_Meta_FD_187315 | JGI IMG/M metagenome (GOLD analysis project Ga0209190, IMG submission 187315) | Freshwater microbial communities from Lake Montjoie, Canada to study carbon cycling - M_140205_XF_MetaG (SPAdes) (version 2) | ecosystem: Environmental > Aquatic > Freshwater > Lake... | reverse complement strand
CAAGTTCTATATTTTTACTACCGGCGTACAAGGGCAACTATGGTTTTTGCTGACCATGCTAATCATCGGCAGTGCGATTGGTTTGTATTACTACTTGCGGCTTATTTTCACCATGCTACAGCCCGCTGCAGATGGTTTGACTTCAGATCCAGCTACTGCACAAATCCCCTTTGGTACCCATGCTGTATTGGCATCTATGACGCTTGCCCTTATTTGTCTGGGTGTTTACCCAATGCCACTTATCAACGTTTTACAAAGTCTGGCTGCTTCATTCTGAACTAATTAAAAGCCCATGCAGTTAAGCTTGATGTGTTAATTGGTGAGAATCCCACGAATGGGGTTACGCGTGTTGACTAAAGCTTTACCTTTGCCTGATCTGGCAAAAATAACTAGCAACTATTAACGTACTTCCTGCAGTTGATAAACACGAAAACTAAGATAGTCGTTTATTAATGCGTGATCGGAGCATTCGAGCAGCAAGCCCTGGCAACTAAGCGCTACATCGCGCGTGGCACGTAAACCAGCATCCAATGGTAATCCGGCAAACGCCATCAACTGAGCACCGAGATATGAAATGTCGAGAGCAGCAGTTGATACTGAAACGTTGTTATCCCCAAAGTTCGCACTTAATTGATATTCTGTCAGGTATTGAATCTGTTGGTTACTAACATTACTTGCTATAAGGTCGCGGTTTAGCAGCTCTGGATGTTGGGTGAATTGCCAGCTCATTTCTGGTTGATGATCGCCAAACCAGCCAATTATGCGTGGGCGTGGCGACTGTAGCCAATACTCGGCAAGGCGAATAAAATCATCTGAAGAAGTTCGCATACGCGCCAGATAGTCCGCCAGTGGGGCACCCTTTTGTTGCCTGATTTCCTCAAACGCAGGCGGTACTGGCAACCTGCCGTCGCCATGTGGACCGTGATTCCGTACGGTCAACGCTAAAATAAATACTGGTCTGGTATCAACGCTGCGGTTGATCAACGCCAGGGCTTTGTCAAACAGCACTTGATCGGTGGTTGACTGCCAGTCGCGCGGCAGATCCAAATCTTGCGCAGCATAAAACTCTTCGAATCCATAATATCCGTAGGCCGATTTGGCATTCAAAAAGTTGCCCTGCGTCGGATATACAGCAATAGTCCTATATCCCAAGGCTACTAGTTTGGCAGGCAGTGTATTTTGCATACGCGGTGCTAACGAAACCGGGGCATAGGCGCCGCCGCGTCCAAACACACGCCAGTCGAAACCAGTCAGCAGTGCAAATTCAGATAGCCAGGTGCCACCCCCAGTGGAATGTGTCAGCAGGGGTCCTTGTTGAGTCCGTTGGGCGGCAGCCAAGGGATGTAACATGGCTTGATCACAAATACTCTCAGCACAATCGCGAATTAAGTTCGGATTAAATGTGCTTTCCTCAAGCACCAAAAAGATATCAGGGCGAATGCCTGTATCTTGGTTTGTTATTGCGGGATCTTCGACAGTAAATCGGTTTTGTAGCAGTTCGGCTGGCAAGCTTGCTTTGATAACGCGATTATCGAAGAAAAAGTTCAAGCGGTCGACCACCCCACTGACGTAACCCATGCCGTTCATAATCGCAAAGGCGTCATACATTTCATTTTCAATAGCGTTAGCGCGTGCTTGCTCGCTCGACATAAAAGGAGCGCCAAGTCCAAGTGCCAGTGATGCCGCGACTAGCAAGATTCTAATGTGCTGTCCGTATGATTCGTCCAGCATGCTTTGCAGAGGCTTTTCAAAACGAAGTCCAATGGCTAGGCATATACCAAATCCTATACACACACCCAGCAGAGCTAAGCCAAGCATTGGGTAGTTAACAAAAATATAGAAATTTTCAAGTGGTTCTAACATGAAGAAAACCACGTCGGCAGCCGATATTGCTCCACCTAGGTAAGCCTGCTTGATGACCGAAAGCAGCACCACAAAACCCATTATGTAAAATAGCAATACACTTGTTGTCCACAGTCGCCGCACCAGTGCAAACAAGATTCCAAAAACGACCAATAGGGCGATGAGAGTGCTAAGGCTGGGGTAAATCATATTAATTTTTCATAACTGGCGGGAGCCGTCCAAACATTTACAGACGGGTTGTTTGTAGTGTCGCATAAAACTGGCTAACAAATAGAGTTTTGTAAGGTAATTAGCGATGCAAGGTCCAGCAGTGCTCTGTTGTTATTTTTTCCAAAAAAAACGGCGGACCCAAAGGCCCGCCGTTTATATTTACCAACTTGTTACTAGATTTAAAAAGATGCTTTTAAGCCTAGGAAGAAGCGACGACCTAATGTGTCATAGTAACCAGCGTTGTAGGAACCAGCGCTCGGTAGGCTGAACCCGCTTGGATTCACGCAACCAGGCGCACCGTTACAATACGAGGTCAAAACGCTACCCTGTTTAACACCGGTGTTTATACCGACCAGTTCAGGCTTGCCATCTAGCAGGTTGGTTATGCCACCACGTAACACAAATACCTCGCTGATGTTCCAGTTGAAGGACATATCCAAGATATTGTAGTCCGCAGATTTGACCTCTGCCATGTATCCACCGCCACCCATGGGGTTGTAGGCAAGCAGGATGCCTTTAGCGCCGCCAGTAACAGCTTGGTTGTTCTTGATGATTGCCTGTTGCGTGGCATAAGCAGCAGTATTAACGCCTGGCAGGTGACGCCAGCGCAGGTTTACACTCCAGTCGTTGAGAGAGTAGTTGATAGAGCCAAACAAGCGGTAGTCATACGCCCCCCCGTTGGTTCCTGACAAGTTTGGTCCAAGCGTACCGGTCCAATCAGTTTCCACATCGTAAGCCGCGGCTGACTGCTTAGTTCTGTAGTAGTCAAGAACGGTAGCCTGCATGCTGAGCCCCAAATTGCCGGGTAAACCTACGAGTGCTTCCAGATCACCAAACCAGTTGACGCCGATATCAAGACCTTGGGTTTTAATAGTGGCTAGGTTATCGTAAGACAACGAGGTCGTTAAGGAGCCGCCGGTGACCTTGTCTCTTGGTAGTAACTGGCAAGCTTCGGTCGCCGCGGCAGTTGCTGCTGCGGCCTTGGTGGTGACCTGATTCTGGCCAAAGCAACGGAACGCTGCGTAGTCCATCGAATACAGCATGATCGCGTCTTGAATTTCAATCCTATAGGCATCGAACGATGCATTTAAGCCCGATAACCATTCGTTGTCCCAAGGGGAAGTGGCAACTGCCCCAAAGGTGTAAGTATCGGCTGTCTCGGAAATTAGGTTGCGGTTGCCCTGTTGTTGCACCCACGCGAAGCCACCACCAGCTGCACCTGCCGCGTCAGAAACGTTGTAGAAGCGGTTTGCAGCAGCGCTACCAGCGCCACCCATAAGTTCCTGACATATCAGGAAGGTGCTTTGTGCACCTGCGGTGGTCTGACCCGGAGCTAGTGCGGTCTGAGGTTCGCCAGGGTTCAGGATAGGATCGGGCAGTACTCCGCCAGCACCGTACGGAAAGTTCGAGCGAGAACCGCAAGAATCACCGAAGGCACCCCCACCAGTGAAAATTTCCTGTTGGTTGAGGAAGAGTTCACCAAGGTTTGGCGCACGTGTTGCGCGGTTGAAACCACCACGGAAGCGGAGCTTGTCGTTAACTTCCCAATTAGCCAAGATTTTCCAAGTTACCTCATCGTCAGTGTGTTCGTACTTGGAGAAACGCGCGCCAAGTTCCAGTTCCACCTTGTTGATAAACGGCAGACCTTCAATAACTGGCACCAGCCCCTCTACGTAATAGTCATCGACAGAAGTCGAGGCATCTAATGTGCCAGTTGGGTATACACCCACCACTTGGTCTGTAAACGAGTTGGTGGACTGCAGACCATCTGGGTAGAACTGCCCGCTATTTTGGCGCATCTGGTAACCGGCCGCTGCACGGACTTCACCTGCAGGAAGCTCCATCACAGAGCCCTGGAAGTTAAGCTCGACAATATCCTGAAGGTTCTGGGTGCGAGTCTGCAAATCGGCACTGATGGCGTCAAAGCAATTTTTCGAGAGCGGCACATCACCTTTGAACAAGGTGTCGTAAAGTCCAGATGTGCAAGTAAAGTCACCCACTCCGAAGGTTGGGCGGGTAGCCATAACGGTCTTACCATCTGCGCCCATGTAGCTGGTGTTGCCCGTGCCTTTAGAATTGCGGCCGTAATCGGGCATGCTAATCAGCCGACGATAGCGTTCGAGTGACAGGTTACCGCCAGCGAGGTTAGACGTGGCGGATTCGGCATGGGACGCATAGGCTTCACCGGTCCAGTCGCGGAATGGTAATTCGAAGTTCATACCTGTTTCTACCTGCCACACCTCGTTAGTATTATAAGTATTGCGCGGCGGGAGGCTAAGATTGGGGTTCCAGTTTGGCTGCCACAGGCCACTGGGGTTGTTTCTGCTGTTCAACAAGATAGCCAGCTCATTAGGCACAGGGAAATGCGCGCCCACTGCACCCGAGGGGATGAAGCCCGGGTTCTTGTAAGCGCCGGGATTTGCCGCTACAGCTAATACGGTGGCAGTATCTCGGTAGTCCAAGGCGGGATTGACTGGGCTGTCTTTGATTGGATCGTAGGGCAGAGATACTTCCCAACCATTTACCACGCTAGTGCCGAACAATAGTGTGCGGGTCTTGCTCTCGGCGAAAGTTCCACGCACATAGAGGTTTACGGTATCGGTCACGTCGAAGTTACCCGACGTGAAAAAGGAGTAACGATCTTGCGGTGCACTCGCAAGCTGCTGAGAGTTATGCCACTTTATGTTCTTAAACTCGATGCTGGAAGGCGGCCGAGCACCGTCGAGAGCTGTCTGTGTGTAATATTCGCCAGTGTCACGCGGGCCTTTGTACTTGGATACGCCACCTTCACTACCGCCTACCCAGATTGTGCCATCGGGGTTGAAGTTGAAGCCGCCACTGTTTGGAATTCCGGTAGCAGGTAACCCAAGCGGATTGACGACGTTAGTGCCGGCCGGGCGCGCGACATGCAGTGCGTTGATGGTATTGATGTGTGGACAGCTGCCATGACCGAGGGCAATATAACCGCTGCTGCAACTGTAGCTGTTGATACCTTGTAGGCCAAAGGTGCCGCCTACTAAAGGATTTTGCCAGCGGTCTTTCTCGTAGATCTCACGTCCTAATTCAAGTGCTGCTTTGCGGCTGTAGCGTTCCAGCCCCATGGTGACGTTGCCGCGACCATCGGCGAAGTTGGCACCCAATACTGCAGAGATGCGGTCTTCTTGGCCATCGCCTGCTTCAGTGATGCCATATTGGGAATCTATTTCAAAACCTTCGAAATTGTTTTTCAAAATAAAGTTGGTCACACCTGCCACAGCGTCGGCACCGTAAGTCGCTGATGCACCGCCAGTAATAGTTTCAACACGTTGGACTAGGGCTGAAGGAATACCGTTTACGTCGGTAACCATCATTGCGTTAATCGGAGTGGGTCGTTTGCCGTTTACCAGCACTAGACTGCGATTGGGACCAAAACCACGCAGCGAAATAGACGCGATACCCACAGAATTTACTGGGGTTATCTGCACATCACCCTGCGATGTGGTTGGTGTAGTTGCCGGGTTATAGTTAGGCAAATTGTTTAAATAGGATTCGATGTTTAAGCCGGACTGGGTCTCAAAATCAGCGGCATCTACAGTAACAATGGGGCTGTTGGACTCTAGGTCGCGGCGCACAATGCGCGAACCGGTAACAATAACTTCTTCAAGTGTATTGTCTGCGGCAAATGTTGTGGGTGAGAGACTAGTAAAAACCATGGTACAGACTGCTGTCGATATTGATACCGCCAACAGGGAGGGCTTAAGTTGCTTAGGTTTACTTGACATTATTTTCCCCTTCGTAAGATTGATGAATGTACATCGTTTTTATAAAAGACAACTCCGCGCAAGAGCTCGGTTATATCTCTTAGTTCAAAGCTAACTGCGATAGGCGTTGGAGTCAACTATTGAAATCATTTTTCGGTAAGCGAAAAACATCACAATTTTTGTGTACTTATCATTCAAATAAAAATATGTTCGCGCGTACTTTTGGGGCGGGAATCCAGCATATCCAGCATATCCAGCATATCCAAAATTGCTTCGACTAACTTGCGGTTAAAGCTGAGCTTTTATCCCTCTGGCATTGCGCTTGAATTGCCAGTGGTGCTGGTTTACTCTCACTTTTATGAGTCACACCATGGCCACCACATTTATATCTACATACTTTTCCAGAAAGACCTTTCATTCATGATAAAAGTCAAATATACAGTTTCAACTTTATTGTCTGTAATCTTACTGCTGGGCAGTTTTTACTGCAGGGCTCAGGTTGTGGATATAAGTGCTTGTCGAACTATAACGGACAGCCTAGAACGCTTTGCTTGTTACGAGAAGCTGACTGGCACCACTACTGATGCCCAGCCAGTTGCTGCACCGGTATCTGCAGCTAATCCACCGCAGCTTCAGCCGCCCATTGCCCAGGTAGAAGATACTCAGGAAAACGTGTCGGTCAGCCCCGCACCCACTGCAATTGCGCCGCCGGAAGATAGCGCGCAGCCTGCAATTGAGCAGAGCGAGGATGTAAATCTTTTCGGTAGAATATCGGCCACAGTTAAAGCTCGCCTTGTGGAAGGCTCAGAAGGGAAGGACGAACTGATCGACACCGTTGCAGCCCTTAAGCAAATCGGTCCCCAATTGTTGCAGGTGACCTTGCAAAATGGTCAGCAGTGGCAGCAGATGCAAAACAAAGTTTACCGTCTGCGAGTAGGTGATGAAGTAAGAATTTATCCTACAAGGTGGGGCAGTTCTTATCGACTGAGTGGCACCAGACTGGCGAGTTATATTCAGGTGCAACGCGTTGACTAGTAGCCCTTGTTCTTTTACTTGCACTGTGCGCTTTTGCAGCGTGTAAAGTTTAGCTGTAATGCTGACATTCAGCAGGTCAATCAGTAAGTCGAAACTGCTACAACCTGCAAGTAACTCATCCTCTAATCCTTTCGTAATCAGCCGCTCCTTTATTTGGCAAGTCATGCAAAAAACTGGCAACCTCTATTGTGATCTAGCCCAGTATTACGATTTTTTCTGCGCAGAAGTCGATTATGTGCAGCAGTGTGAATTTACCCAACGCGCTTTTGTATTGTTTGCCAGTTCTGGTGCCAAGGATTTTCTGGATCTGGCCTGTGGGACTGGTCAGCACATGGCGCAAATGGAAAGGTATGGCTTTACTGCCAGCGGCTTAGACAATAGTGCCGAGATGCTCGCGCAGGCGGCGGTGCGTTGCCCAACCGCGCATCTGCTGTTGAGCGATCTGGCTTCGTTTACATATGTTGATGACTTTGATCTGATCACCTGCTTTTTGTATTCCATCCACTACAGCCACCCGACCTCAGCACTCACCCAAACCTTGCGCAATGTTTATGCCGCCTTGAAACCTGGCGGTGTATTTATATTTAATGCGGTAGACGCACGTGGTATCCGTAACGATAACGGTGTCATCACCCATGTTACTGACGGTACTTCACAATTGGATTTTCAATCAGCTTGGTTTTATGGGGGCGCAGACGAAGTGCTTGATCTGAATCTGAGTATTACCCGTGTTACTACTGCCGGCATCCAACGCTGGCTCGATCATCATGTGATGACAGCAGTGACGTTGCCACAATTACAAGAACTGCTGACCTCTATCGGCTTTGAGGTTACTGTGTTGGAACACGACTACACTCTTTTGCAGCGTTGGGATGCTGTCAGTGCCAATGTAATTTATGTTGCTTGTAAACCATTGCAATCTCAGTTCAGCCCCTGCTAAGTTTGATTTTTTTGGTAAAAATCCTGATTTATCCTGAATTTAGCTTGCATAGTTAAATTCCGGTTGATTAGAATTAGCCACCTAGCTTGTAGTTGCACAGACAGAGACACGAGTGTGTTCATGATATCTGGCAGCAAGCCGACAGGAAATATCCGTAACCCCTTTCCTTGAAAGCAAACAATACGACCTCCCACGAGGGATGCAGCATGGCCGTTTACAGTTACGCCCGAACATCTGAAATAGAAACAGCACAAACCGGCACCCTGCTGGTGGAACAACTGGAAAAAGAAAGTCTGCGTTTGCATACCTTTGCGCTGCGAATTGGCATTAGAGTAAACGAAAACATTCTGGAGCAGGGAGTGCTGTGGTCTGTAGACTTGCCAGCTCGATCAGAATGGCAACAGCTAATCACTCGTCTAGATACCGGCGATATCGTCATTACCTGTACCATCGAACGTATGTTCAGTAGTTGTGAAGACATGCAGGCCACCGTCAAATTGTTACGCAAACGCAAGATTAGTTTGTACGTTGTCGATCTTGAAGGTGATCTCACAAATCCTCAATTTTGTCCTCCATTTGAAAAAATGCTACGAGTTTTTCATGGCTTGGAAAAACGGCGTTCCACCGAACGTATAAAAACTGTAAAACAAAATCAGCGTAACAAGGGTCGTTTTTTGGGTGGCAGTAGACCGTTCGGCTTTTCGATTCATAGCAATGGGCGATTAATTGCAAATCCCATGGAGCAAAAAGTACTGAAACAAATTTTTCGCATGAACGAGCAAGGTTTATCTCTGCGCGCGATTTCATCCGAAATAAGCACACCGGTGATGCCTATTAGTTTTAAGACTGTTCAGCGGTTGTTGAAGCGCCACCAGCAGCAACTGCTAGACCAACCATCTGATCAGGCTCAATAGTTTCATTGTTATTTGTGTGCCCCGCGGGTGTAATAAAATGGCAGATTGGCGCTCAGCAAATTGCTGTTGCTATGGTTTAATTGCGCCATGACAAACACGCGAATTCCTGCCTTATTTATTGGTCTGCGCTACATCCTGGCCAAGCAGGACAATCAGTTTATCTCCTTCACTTCTATTATTTCCATGGCAGGTTTAACCCTTGGAGTGATGGCGCTCATCGTTGTATTGTCTGTTTTTAATGGTTCTCAGGGCATTCAACGTGACCGCACTTTGATAACGGTTCCTCATGCAGATATTTCGGCTGAACCTGCATTTCCACTCTGGCAAGAAGCTGCAACCGCCTTGATGCAACAAAGTGGAATTGTTGCGGTCTCCCCGTATACCGTCAGCGATGCATTGTTAAGTCAGCAGGGTTATCACCAGGTCAGTCAAGTACGCGGTATTTTGCCAGCGGCCGAAATCGTCACCTCTACCATCGAAGCAAGCATGCTGGAAGGCAGCCTCAACAACCTGCAACCAGGCTTACATAAAATTGTGATTGGCCGCGGTTTGGCCGCCAATCTGCGACTTGTGTTGGGGGATGCCGTAAATCTGACTATCCCAAGAAGTAATCAAGCCGGCACTCAAGTAAGACTCGACATGCAACGTTTTACAGTGGTGGGTATTTTTGATGTGCAGTTCAGTATTGGTTCTGATCTTGCACTTATTCATATTGAAGACAGCAAGACCTTGCTTGGTATAGATAATCTGGCCACTGCTGTGCATTTACGCTTAAAAGTAGCAGACATCGATCAGGCTGGGCAGCAGGTTGTCACTAGTTTGGAAACGTTGAACCGTGATTTCCCTGGGCCTGTTTATCAAGGCGCAGATTGGAGTGTGACCGAGGCCAGCTTGTTCAACGCACTGAAAATGGAAAAAATCATGACCTGGCTGATGCTGATGATGATTGTAGCCATTGGTGCTTTTAACATTGTTTCAACGCTTGTGATGGTAGTTGCCGAAAAACAATCCGACATTGCCATCTTACGCACTATGGGTGCAGGGCAGGGCACCATCATGAGCATTTTCCTGGTACAAGGTTCGGTAGTCGGTGTGGCGGGCATTCTTCTGGGTGCTGTGTTGGGAGTACTGATCACTAGCAATTTCACTGTATTGACACAGTCTCTGGAGAGTTGGATCAGTCCTGATAGTCTCTATGTCATCAGTTCTCTGCCTGCAGAATTACACCTTCAAGATGTTGTACTCACCTGCAGTATGGCACTAGTCATCAGTTTTCTGGCTACTTTATACCCGGCCTGGAAAGCTTCTACGATCATGCCTGCCCAGGTCTTGCGTTATGAATAACATGAATGTTCCAGTTCTTGCCTGTCTGCAGTTATGCAAATCATTTGCCCAGGGAGAGTCTGCTCTAACGGTGCTTGATGGTGTCAATCTGACCGTAAGTGCCGGCGAAAAACTAGCAATCATTGGTGTTTCCGGTTCCGGCAAGACTACCTTGCTCAACTTATTAGGCAGTATTGATACACCTAGCAGTGGCAAGGTGCTGATTAAGGGTCAGGACATCTCTATCTTAAAAAGCAAAGATCAAGACAGCATGCGAAATAGAAATTTAGGATTTGTATACCAGTTCCATCATTTGCTTGGTGAATTTACAGCGCAAGAAAATGTGGCAATGCCCCTCATGATTGCTGGTTTGCCCTACTCAGAATGTTTGGAACGAGCACGTGTTTTGCTGGGTCGGGTCGGCTTAGCAGAACGTTTGTTGCATAAACCTGCTCAGTTATCCGGAGGTGAACGCCAACGTGTCGCCATTGCTAGAGCATTGGTCAACAATCCAGCCTGCGTACTCATGGATGAACCGACTGGCAATCTGGATCGACAAACTGCACACGCTATTCATGAGTTAATCAATCAGTTAAATGCCACGCTGGGAATAAGCTTTGTGTTGGTAACCCATGACCTACAGTTGGCAGCCCAAATGGATAGCATATTAAACTTGCAGGATGGCAAATTGTTGCCCTATGCAGGAGCCATAAACCATGGTTAAAAGTACGGCACTTTTTATTGGTAGTCGTTATGCCTCTTTGCGTTCGCGTAATTTGCTGGTTGGATTTATTTCGATGCTATCGGTATTAGGACTGGCGTTGGGTGTTGCTGTACTGATCACAGTATTGTCGGTGATGAATGGATTTGATCGTGAAATGCAACAGCGTATTCTCGGCCTTGTGCCTCACATCACGGTTACCACTGCCCGCCTTGATGCCTTACGCAGTGAAGAACAGTGGCAGCCACTGCAGTCTGCGATTAATACCGTTGCTGGGGTAAGTGGTAGTGCCCCTTATTTACAATTACAGGGTATGTTACTCGCGGGCGGTAATAGCAAGGGCGTTTTGCTCAATGGTGTTGATCCTGCGCAGGAAGATAAAGTCTCGGTCATCAATCAGTTTATGCAGCAAGGTAGTCTTGCTGCATTACAGGCAGGTGAATATGGCATTGCCATTGGCATTAATATGGCAACGCAACTGGGTGTCACGGTAGGCTCAAAAGTTACACTGGTATCCACAGTGGTTCCCATTACGCCGATGGGTGAATTCACTCGCCAGAAAAGTTTTACAGTACAGGCTATTTTTGCTGTGGGCTCTCAGCTCGACAGTAATCTTGCCTTGATCCATATTGCCGATGCTCAACGACTTTACCGCCTTGGCAATACTATCCATGGCTATCGTGTGCAAACCAATGATCTGTTTGCAGTACAAGAAGTAACCGATCGATTACGGCAATTATTGCCAGATGACCTTAATTTTGCCGATTGGCGTAACACTTATGGCAATATTTACGAAAATATAGTGTTCTCCAAAACATTGGTAGGGTTGTTGCTGTCTTTGCTGGTGGCAGTAGCAGCTTTTAATATAATTGTAAGTTTAATCATGGTGGTCCGGGACAAACAAGGAGACATTGCTATCCTGCGCACGATGGGAATTTCGCTTGGTACTATTCGCAGTATTTTTCTTGTGCAAGGTTTTATCATCGGATTAATTGGCACGCTAAGCGGTTTGGTACTTGGTATTTTGATGGCATTTGTTGCAGGTGATATGGTGGCATGGCTCGAAACTTTATTGGATATGAAGTTTTTGAGTTCAGACATTTATCCGGTCAATTACTTGCCCACGGAAATTCGTGTACAAGATCTTATTATGGTCTGTTCACTTGCGCTTGTGCTAAGTTTGCTGGCAACCCTCTATCCGGCTGCGCGGGCCGCCAAAACCAAACCTGCTGAAATTTTACGTTACGAATAAAGTCAGGTTTGACAAAGTTCTGACAGAACTACTAGATTAGTTACACCTCGATTTACTAAATTTTCTTAACCATTTTTAGAGGATCAGTTATGCATCGTTTATTGTCAGTATGGGTTTTGATCAGCATTTTTGTGGCTCCTTACACCCAAGCTCATCATTCTTTTGCGGCCGAATATGATGGCAATCAACCAGTGGCTGTAACTGGAATATTAAGCAAAGTGGAATGGCAAAATCCTCACATTTGGTTCTATGTGGATGTTACTGCTGCCGATGGCAAAGTGGCGACCTGGGGTTTTTCCGGAGGTGCGCCCGGCATGTTAATGCGGCGGGGAATTGGCAAAGAAGTGTTGATACTTGGCGAAGTACTGGTGGTGGAAGGTTTCCGCGCCCGTGATGGTTCCAATAATGCATCAGGTGGCAAAGTGACTTTCGCAGATGGCCGCAGTGTGTTTACTGCGTCGGCAGAAGATGCAGTGCCCAAATAATATTGCTCTTATGATTATCTATGTAGCCCTTGTTGCAACTTAACCCCATGTAAAGGTTATCCAGGATTCCTATGTCATTATTTAAAACTACTGTGTTGTATGTCTTTACCACTGTGTTCTGTTTGCTAAATATTACTGCACTACATGCTCAAATAACCGCCGAAATAAAACTCACTACTGCAGGCAAACCTGATTTAACCGGTATTTGGGCCGGCCCTGGTTTTGCACATACCGGCGGCGAATTAGATAACCCCAGTGCATCGCCCTATACCACCGATAACATGGCGCCCTTTCAGATTGGTGGTGAGGCGCTATTGACCCGCCCCCAAACTGGTAACTTGCGCATCGATGATCCAACGGCAATATGTTTACCTAATGGTTTGACCCGTCAAATTCCATCTCCTTATCCGCAGCAGTGGGTACAAACTGACGATCTGTTGGTTATTCTTTACGAATACATGCATTTTTTTAGGACTATCCCTATTGGTGAACCCAATCGTCCCCATGCGCAGCTATCTGAAAACACCTACATGGGAGACTCAATAGCATGGTGGGAAGACTCTACGCTGGTCATCGACACCATCGGTTTGAAAGCCTGGGTACTTGATGCCTTTCACCCAGCTGACGGCAGTTCGCGCTGGCACAGCGACCAGGCTCATGTTGTTGAACGCATCACCGTTACCGATGCTATGAATGCTAATTACGATGTCACGATTGATGATCCCGCCATTTTTACTGCCCCTTGGCATCAACCTTGGCAGATGCAACGCAAACCAAATTGGAAATTATTTGAATTTATCTGTGAAGAGAACAATCGTTGCGAAGGCGGTGTATGCGCTGCCAGTGATGTACAGCAATAAAATTATCTACAAAACTCAATTGTGATGTGGCTGTTAGAAAATTTAACATTATTTTCTAAATCAGGCATAGGCCAAGCTTGCGTACACTGTGTCATATCACTCACACGAAAGACTTACGTCGAACTGAATGTAAGCTGTGGCGACCAACATAACAGTAGAACTCAAATTGTTGATCGTGATTATCATTTTTTTTACCTGAATCCTGTTGAACACCTCTACAGGTATTAAATTACCATCCTAGTTGTACTTTCCTGTACTAGACTAAAGTTTTTGTCAGTTGGTTCTTCTTATGCGTTCATGGATGATCGCATTCAGTCTTGGTGTGATCGTGTGCAGCTTCATTCCAAAGCTGCCAGCCCAATCTATTTGTTATGCGTTAATGGCAGTAAGTGTGCTGCTGCACTACTGGCGTTATACACGTTTGCCCGCAGCTTTTTCTACCGGTTGTAGCTGGTTGCTTCTATACGCCTCGTTTAGCATGGGTGAACTGTTGACCCCGACACTTGAAAACCAAGACCTGTGGGTGCAAGGCGTAGTGTGGAGTATGCCGCAGCAAACCGACAGAGCGGTTCGATTTGAGTTTATGGTGGAGAAATTGTGTCCATTTGCGACTGCCCAGACCTGTGATTTCGGCAATCTGACTGCTCGCCGCCAAAAAGTTTTGATAAACGTTTATCAAAATATCGCTGTGCAACCAGGGCAACGGTGGCAATTGCAACTACGGTTACGTAGACCACATGGATTCGCCAACCCAGGCGGGTTCGATTACGAAGCCTGGCTTATGCAACAACAAATCCGGGCAACCGGTTATGTGCGTGAACACCCCGATAACCGTTTGTTAGTCAGCAATACAGGTCAACAAAAGTTCAATCGACTGCGCGCATCTTTGGCAAATAAACTGGCTAATATTGCCGCAGGAACTTTAACGTATGAGCCGCTAATCCGCGCGCTTACCATAGGTGATGGAAATGGGATTACGGCTGACCAGTGGGATTTGTTTACTCGCACTGGCACCACCCATTTGATGGTGATATCAGGGTCTCATGTTAGCCTGATTGCGCTCATTGTGTATCAACTAGCCCGGTGGTTATTTACACGGTTACCAAGTCTTTTATTACGATTTCCTGCTCCACCACTTGCAGCCGTGGTTGCCTTGAGTGGAGCATTTATCTACACGGGCTTAGCTGGATTCTCATTACCTGCGCAGAGAGCTATGTTAATGGTTGCGGTGTACCTAATTGGTATCCTCTGCCGCCGCCAAACTGCGGCCATCAACGCACTATCTCTAGCTTTGGCGTTGATCCTTATGGTGGATCCACTGGCTGCACAAAATGTTGGTTTTTGGTTATCTTTTTGCGCTGTGGCAATTTTGCTTTTCACTATTGCTGACTCAAAAAACGATCTACACCCGCCTAGTTTAACTAGCAAACTAGTGGCTAATTTCTGGGAACTTGTACGTACACAATTGCTGATGTTTAGCGGTCTGTTGCCCCTCATGCTGATCTATTTTCATCAGATTAGTCTGTCTGCACCTTTTATCAACATGCTCGCCATACCATTTATTGGTTTGCTGGTGGTGCCATTATGTTTGTTGTCGGTGACAGTCATGTGGATATGGCCCACCGGCAGTTTGTGGCTAATGTGGGGCATAGATTATTTACTTAAGGTTTATCTGCAAATGTTGACATGGGTTAACGAACTAATTGCTGTGGATGTATTGCAACTGCCCACTGTTTCTACATTTGTGATGATTCTTATTTGTATTCTGGTGTTGATTATTCAGTTTGCACGCAGCGCGAGGGTACGATTACCGGCGCTAGTCCTGCTGCCTGTAATCTTGTTTTGGCCTCGTATGCGAGGAGATGATGCTAGTGTCCGTTTGACTGTACTTGATGTTGGGCAAGGACTTGCCGTGATTGTCAGTACTCGTAACCATCATTTGCTGTATGACGCAGGGCCAGCTTTCAGCAGTCGCTTTGATGCAGGTAGCGATGTGGTGGTTCCGTATTTACAGAGTATGAATATAAGCAAACTGGATAAAGTTATCATAAGCCATGCGGATTCTGATCATGCAGGAGGCCTAACGGGCATTATTGAAAGATATCCGACAGCACATTATTTCGGTTCCGACACTAATATTTTCCCTAATACCGTTGCAAGTGAACTGT
>Ga0209190_1001646_pt1 | contig 15514 bp, 24 predicted proteins | sample M_140205_XF_Meta_FD_187315 | JGI IMG/M metagenome (GOLD analysis project Ga0209190, IMG submission 187315) | Freshwater microbial communities from Lake Montjoie, Canada to study carbon cycling - M_140205_XF_MetaG (SPAdes) (version 2) | ecosystem: Environmental > Aquatic > Freshwater > Lake... | reverse complement strand
GTGTCCTTAGTGGCTAAAAAAACGCCCTGTGACTTCTTACCCTTAGATAGGTTACAACGCTTGCAACTTGGAACTAAATTATCTAACGACATTGGATCACCACCGCTTGCTATAGGTATTACGTGGTCAACCTGGCTTGCTTCACCACCACAGTAGTAACACACCCAACCACCTGCATTAAGCACCTGCAAACGCCTAGCCTTGTAACGCCGCTGGTCGCGTGGGTCTTTGGCTCGCATCAGTAATGCCCTACTTTCTTGTGTCTGTCTAAAGCTTTGCATACATCACCCTTGTATAGCTTGTGATGATTTATATATTTTAATCCTAAATCTATTTGCTTATAAGGGTTAGTCTCTTTCATTTTTAATAGCTGTGGTATGCCGTAAGCTGATGAGTGTTTGTTATTAGCTGTTGGTGTCCAGTTACTTTCTAATCGCCACAAAGTAACTAAGCATCTATATTGCTTATCATTACCTAATTTCATATGAGCATAGAGTTTATATAGCTCTTTGTTTGGATCATTTGCTATTGCTGGCGTAATCCCTATTACACAATACAGCCCCACAAGCACCAAACATCGCCTGCGAGCTATACGCCTAAGCGGCTCGCCAGCGAGTTGTGATGCTAGCGTACGTGTCAACCTACTGATGAGTATGTGGATAAGTTGAGCGTATCGCCTGCGTGTCATCCACAGGTTTTGGCCGTCTGTGGATAACTCCTGTGCATAACTCATTGGTGGCCCCAGCCACTACCTTTAAAGCTAATACCTGGTGCGTGATACACCTGGCGCATATGAGTACCGCAGCAAATAGGCGCAGCATTAGAGGTTATTGGTTGCTCTAGCTCATAACGTATATTGCAGCTAATGCACTCATACTCATACATCGGCATCAAAGGCCACCACCAAACACACACTCATACAACCGCACACGGTGCATTGTAAGGTTTTTACGTTAGGTGGCAGGTTATCGGTAACTATCCGCTCAATTTGATCCGTAACCTTTTTACATTTTCTGCAATCAAATCTTATTAGCTCCATATAAACGCTCTCCAATCAAAGCTAGTTGTGTCATCGGGCGTAGGTCAGTACGCGGTATTAGATAGCTGTCACCACGTATTAACTCTGACCTGTAGCTTTCTTTTTTAGCTTGCTTTACCTCAAACCAACCCATTACAAGATAAACAGGCATACGGCCTATAACTAAAATAGCTATATCGCTGTCTCTGTCTATGCTACTTATGATGAGGTTGCCGTTGCGCTTGTAAGTGTGTTTTACCTCTACGTTATCGGCTATGTCAGCCTTATCCTTGTACGTGCCGTTTTGTGGCTCATAATCGGTAATGCCTAAATACTCAGCTGCGGCTGTTTCAGCTCCAACGGCATCTATTTGCTTTGTAGCAAACTCGGCAAAGGTACCGCCGTGCCTTTCTTGATCATAGTTTTTTTTAGCTGTTACGCCGTCAAACTGTGGCTTGTACAGCTTTGCCCTGGCTATGCCTGTATCTATAGCTGTGTTGGCTTGCTTTACATCTAGTACCACTTTAAACATTAGCGGCACTCTCTACAAAACCATATAAGGTTTTCTTTGCTGTGGCTTTTTTGATAACCAAAAGGATCAAGCTGGCTAATCTTGTTGCACCTGTCGCAGCTCTCTACCTTGTACTCAGCTATTACCTCACCGTTTTTTAGTAATTTGCCCGTCATAGCTTGTACGTTAATGATCTCTGAGTAGTCGCTCATTTAAAGCTCACCCACAGCATTAGTACAACAGCTACAAACTCACACACAACCAATATTTTAATGAGTCGTTGTTTTATCATACTTGAGGTTTCCAATCGCCCGCGCTTGTAAATACGTACCACAGCGGCTCGCATTGGCTGGCCTTGCTCTTTTCTACGCAGCTGTAATTAGCCCAGGCCTTACCTTTAGCACTTGTACCTGTACGCCACACGCGAGCGCCGTGTCGGCACTCAGGCTTTGGGTCTAGCACCGTGGCGTTTAGCTCATTAGCTACGTTTTGTATTGTTGCAGCTATGGCATTAGTGGCCCAAAGGTCATCAGCTAGCGGTGCTACAGCTTTAGCACTTAGTACCTCTACCTTTTCCATATCTTGCTTAGTGCTTCGAGCTATACCGCCAGGTGTTAACAGGCCTAAAACGCGCCCGTAAGCTGAGGTAATACAGTTTTCTACCCAAAAGTGCAGGTTTACGCCTCGGTCTGATCTAACCTCTAAGGCGTAATCAACAGCGCTAGGCTTTTCGTCATCGTAATTACGGTAGGCCTCAGCTCGTACCAATATATAACCTTTTGTTATATCTATATCCTCAATATATGCAACCAGGCGCATTGTTGGAAACTCTGAGCGAGCGCGAATAATCCTCGCGTTTACGTCCTCGTAGCCCTCTAGAAAATTAGTCATTTGATTAGCTCAGCATCGCGTAGCGCTTTTGCAATATTGCGCCCTCTTACAAAGCCCTCACCGTGGCCGTGTTTAAAACCAATTGAGTAGCCAATAACCATAAATAAAAAGCCTATACCGCAGGCTCCTAAACCAATCAAAATATCTAAACTATTCATATATCTGCCCTTTGTTAAGGCCGATCAAGCTACTAACCGAGTAGCCCTCTCAGCGTGTAACAAAAGTATGGGGCTAGGCACCGACAAAAGGCAATACGACACGCCCTAACGGGCTAAGCGATCCTCTAACAGCATTTCGTAAATCTTATCAACGCGGGCCTCTATACGATCAACGCGCCCCCTGAGGTTGTGCCCGCCGTTACCGTCAGGCCGTAGCTCTGATAGGTAATACTTAACAAGGTGGCGTATAAGCCCAGCCATTAACCCCAAAATAGTACAGCTGCCTAAAGCTATACCAATTAACAGCTGGGCCTCTTGCATTACTTAGACCCTATGCCTATTTGCTTTTCGCTTGGCTGCAAGGCCTTAATAATTGGCCCAATAAGGCCTGCAATAAAAGCGTTAGCTAGTACTTTTGGATCAGTAATACCTGATATATACAAGGCACCTACGCACGACAAAGCCGCACGTAAATAAGATAGGCCCGCGGCCTTTAATTGCGCGCTCAATTTGAGTCCGCCCAGGTAATAACATTAAAAGTAAAAGACGGCGTAGTACCTTCGATTACGTAGACGACTCGTAGGTTATCTGTAAAAGCGCTTGTCAATCGGATGACTTCTCTAGTTACTCCGCTTGCTGTAGCAAAGGTCGCGATAGTGTTGTAATTAGTGCCGTCTACCGTATCTTGCACAGCTACGCTAAGACTTGGCAGGGTGCCACTAGCTGCCGTTACATTTAATTGTAAAACTAATTGCCGTGCAGCTGCAAAACCTGTAACCGCTGTACCTGCCGCTGTTGTCGTTCTTGCAGCTGAGGCCAAAAGGGTTACCGTACTTGCAGGGATATTAGCTTGTTGTATGTCACTCATTGTTTACTCCGTCTAGCCCTAATTTTTTTATTAACTCTGCAACCTTTGCAGGGCCAATATTAACCTCAAAGTGCATTTCATCTTTGCGGTTTTTGTAATCGCCACCCCAGGTTAAACCATATTTTTTTGCCAGGGCGCGGATCATAGGTACTTTTCCAGCCTCAAACGTGCCTACTTTGCCCAAAGCGTGCTGTGTGGCGTTTAGGTCTATGGCTGTACCTGAGCTGTGGTTGCTTAGTTTTGTTGCTTCACCTCGCACCATGCGGTAACAGTAGCCCCAATCATCTAAGCCGCCTGTGTCTATTGGCTCAATTAGTGTATGAAACTCAGCTGCAAAGCCAACGAGCAACGGTGCAACCTTTTCAGCGCACCGCAGCTTAATTGTTGTGCCAGGCACAGGGTAAGACTTTATGCCTATCTCAGCCTGATCCTTTGAGGCTGGCCAGCCGTTGTAACTTGTAAGCATTAAAAGCTCAAAGCTGCTAATTCATCAAGAGTTAAACCTAATGCTTTTAATTTAGCTTGTGCGCTTGCTTTAGCTGCTATTGCCTCAGCTTGTAATTGTGCATTTTCCGCATTTAAATCGGTTTTAGCCTGATCTAATTCTACTTTTGTAAAATCTGCATTAGTAAAAGTTTGGCCGTTATTACAGGTAATTATAAAATCTGACTCATCACCGTCAATAGTTGCCTCTGTAATGCCGTGCTTTTTTTGCAATAATTTATAAATATGGTCAATTTTCATTACGCACCTATTTCCATTAAAGTTATGCTGATTGGCTTCGAAGCACCGTCTGATGCATACATTGTTGTTCCAGCAGCCATTTTGAATTGAAGTTTGTAGGTTGTGGCAGACGTTGTTGCTGGGCTGTCGTAGGTGATCATTGTAACTCCAGCATAAACGTCACCGATTAAAGTACCCCCCGTGCCACCTGATACGTATTTTCCTGTATAAGCACTACTAATTTCTGTGCTTGTTCTGACCGTGTTAATTTCGCCGTAAGCGGTTGTGCCGCCTGATACCGATACATAAGCACCTGGTAAATTTGAAAGAACAAGAACTTTACTTAAAGCAGAACTTGGAGTAATTGTTGCGGATGCCCCTGTTATATCTACGTAACTTGTTGATGTAGTTGAACGTGATGCTGCAACTATTGTATTAACAACTTGCAAAATCTTACCGCCGCCAGCGGCCGCCGCCCATTTTAATCCTGTTGCTGTTGTTGAGTCTGCCGTGAGTACCGTGTTATTCGCCCCAACGGTTAAGTTATCAAAAGTTTGTGATCCAGTACCTACAATTAAATCACCTTTGGCAGCTATCTCTGTGGCCATTGAGTTTGTAATAGTCACTGTGCCTGAGGTACCGCCGCCGCTAATACCTACGCCAGCGGTTACGCCTTCAATATCACCCGTTGCACCTGATGCAACCCAAGCTGCACCGTCATAATACCAAAGGCCATTAGTATCTTTTGTAAAGGCAAATTGTCCCTCTTGTGGTGAGGTAATTGCAGCATTACGAGCTGCGGCGCTAGCAAATACCAATACTCCTTGCATCAAATAGCCGTTTACGTCAGCTGCCGTTAGTACCTCGCCAGTTGTAAAGGTTTTAAAACCTAATCCAGCTGCCATAATTTGCTCCTTAGTAAGCCAATACGCCGCTGTCAAGCAAGCCGTATAGGGATGAGTCTAATATAAAGCCGTCAATAATCGGCTCTAAAGTGGTGAGTGTTGTTTTCCAGCTATTAGGCGTAATGTTTTGAGCTACGCCAAACACCTGCAAAGTCTTAGTGAGGGTTGATCCGCCTGGCTGATTAGTTGTAATGGTTACTGGGTCAAAGTAATCAAGCCCCAAAGCTGCAACCGTGCCAGCTGTGTAATTGTCTGTATATAAATCTAATTTAATGGCATCACAACGTATAGAGGTCTCAGCCCTAGAGGCCACGTAAGCACGGGCATAGTCCAGGGCTACCGCATCAGTTTGCATCAGTAGGTTTTGTTGGTTGTAGCTGTGAATAAAGTACTTATCTATGCTGGCCTGATTTATAGCTGTTTGAGCCGTGCCGCCTGTACGGGTAATAGAGGCTGAGTTATATACCAAAGTGTCATCAAGGCGCCAAACAGCATCAAAGTAACTAATATTCGTGCCGTTATCGTTAAACACAACAGGGGCTTTACCTGTGCTGCCCGCCGTTACAGCTCTATCCTGAAACACAAACGAGCCAGCCGCATCTACGTATAGGGCGCCGTACTCGCTTGTCTCTACTGTCTGCATAGCTGCAAGGCTTGTACGAGCTGTGCCAGGATCAGCCTGCATTGTGGTTAACCCTGCATCAACATCGCGCATAGTGGCAGGCCAGCTAATAGCGTCCAATAAGTTATTTATTCTTGCACCGCTTAACTGGCCCGCTGAGGTACCTGCCACGGTGCTAATTTGTGCGTTTTGTGCAAGCCTAAAGGCATCCACAGCTGTAATAGTTGTATATACAACATCATTAGCGTTACGTGGTGTCGTTGTTGTGTAGCTTGTAATAAAACCTGCAAAGATTGGATAAGTAACGGCGCCGTAAGTGGCTGTAATCTGCACCTTACGCATGGGGGTCAATAAGTTGTAATACGGTGAGCTAGGGTTTTGCGGGTTAAAGTCTCCGTTTTGGTCAACAATACGCATAGTAAGGGTACCTGTTTGGAATTGGTCAGCCTGTGGGTTTCGCCCACGCATAGTTTGTATGCTGTCCACAACGTTAGAAACATCAACAATTACTGAGGCGCTATCTGCCAAAATATTGGTGCCCAATATGCCGCTGTCTAAAATCATAGCCTGAGCAAAACTAGGGCCTGTACTAAAGTTAATAACCGCGTTAATTACTGGGATTGTCATACAGCGATAGCCCCTGCATAACTGAGGTTATTACCAAACCTATTATTTTGTTGTACGGCGTTTTGTACAACCTCAATAAGGCCGCTTGTCCTATCTATGACCTCTACCGTTACTTTACTGGCAGACTCAGCGGTTCTAAAGGATTGCAGCGCCCCGCTTGTGTCGGTAGTCATACCTAATTTAGCCATATACAGCTGCAAGGCAGCCTCATCAGCTGCATTTTGCTGGTCTAGTAAATCTGCAAAAGCATTAGCTCGTGCCGTTGCCGCATCTGCATATTCCAGGATTGCCGATACTGAGGCCTTTGCCGCTACGTCTTTGCTAATAGGTTCTATATAATCTCCTACAGGGATACCTGAGCCTAGTGATCCGCTTGTAGCTGGCTTGCTCAAAGATTGAGCATTAGCTACACCAAGCAGCCGTAGCATCTCCTCAATTTTAAGTAAAGCCATATTTAGGTTGTTTTGGTCAATAAGCTCTTTAGGTTTAAAAGCATCAAGAATATTTTTAATATCGGTTAATTTTAGGCTTTGGTTTTGTAGCGTGCCTAAAATCTGCAAATCTTTGTTTAATTTTTCGGCTAAGCGCGTTGCCGCAGCTACATCCTTATTGGCTATTGCATCCTCTAGCGCCAATATATCTTGCTTAATCGTCAGGCGTACAAGGTCATTTGCCAGCTGCAAGCGTTGCTGATCACTAGCCGCTACACCTAGCTTGTTAATCTCATCTTGTTTAGCCAGCAAGGCAGCTTGTATTTGAATAGCATCAAGGTTAAATACATCCTGGCCTTTACCTAAAGCCAGGGCAGCCTTATCCAGGGCCGCCTGTTCTTTCTTTGCCTTAGCTGTTGCAGCTGCGCTTTTAGCCTGTGCGTTAGCCAATTTAGCAAGCTCTTTGTTACGCTTAATTGCATCTAGCTCAGCCTTTTTACTAGCTGCCAAAGCTGCGCGGCCTGTGTCTTGATTGGCCAAACTCATAGGCTGGCTAAACGGCTGTGGGCCTTTAATCTCTTTTAGTAGTTCAGCTGCACGCTGTGGGCTAAAACGGCCTAATACGTTGCCTACGGCACCAAAAACGCCCTTGACTATGCCTGCCCCTGGGATAGTTGCTATTTGCTCTTTTAGGTAAACGATACTGTCAATAAAATTAGCTAGTGACTTTGCGGCGTTTTCTATATCTTTGCCTAAATTGTCTATTCCGTCACTACCGCCTACTGAGTCAATAGCTCCTAAAAGGCTAGTGCCAATAATCTCTTTAGCGTTGTTTGTTGCAACAGCCAAAAGGCTCATTTGTCCAATATAAGTATCAAGGGCAGCTTTACCTGATCCAGCAAAACGATCAGTAATTATTTGCTGTATTTGGTCAAACGACATAGCCGCCAACTCAGCCTGTGTATATCCTAAATCTAATTGCTTTAATGCTTTTTTGTTGCCAACGTAAGCTTGTGCCAATAAGTCAACGCTAGAGGCGTAGTCAAGAGTTGAGCCGCTAGAGACGTCAAAAGCCAGGGCCAAAAGCTTTTCAGTTTTAGCTACTGATCCAGTTACACCTGCAAGTTGAGCAAAGGCTGGGCGTAGTTGGTCATCAAGCACGCCTGTTTGGCTTTGCATCTTAGATATAAAGCTTTCAGCATCAACAGCTGCGTAAGCTAAACCTACGTTTTTTAAAGTGTTAGCTAATAACCTTTGAGCTTTAATATCCTCGCTGGCTGCCTTAACTGAGGCTTTGCCATAAGCCAAAACGGCAGCTGCGCTGAGGGTGACCCCTAACGTGCGGCCTAAGTTTTTTACGCTGCCTGTAAGTTTTTTAGTGGCTTTGTCAGCATCAGCAAAAGACTTTTTACCTAAAAACTGGCTGGCAATATTTATTACTAGATCGGTGGCCATTACGCTGCCCTCTTTGTTAGCTCATAAAAGTTAGCCGCTGAGGTTTCTAAAGCTTTAATTACAGCTGCGTTAGCTCGCCCGTTGTCCTCGGCCCAGGCACGATAAATTAGGCGCCCTGTCTCTTTGGTAGTAGGTCTACCAACCATACCTTTAGGCCGTGCATTGACTAGCTGGCCTGTTGAGTTGAGGTTGTCAATAAACTGTTTGCCTGCCTTTGGGTTAGCTGAGTTGTTGTAGCCTTTACCCTTTGCAGCTGGCGGCAAGTAATAGTTAATTTGAAAATCGCCAGGGCCATTACTACCCGTGCGGTACACAAGGCCCTTACGCTCAACGCTAGGTTGACCCTGAGGGTTTTTACGGCCTGCGGTTTCATAAATAGCACCGCCAGCTGACTTATTAAGAATACGAGCCAAAGCCACAAAACCGTTTCTATTAGGCTTTGAGGGGCTTGTGCTGTAGGTAATGCCAGCTTTAGCTTGTACTGAGTTAAACTTTGGAAAAGGTCTATACACAAGATTTTCTGCACCTGATATTTGTTTAGTCCAGCCTGATAGCACCTGATTATCACTAGGCACAAAACCACGGGCAACCGAGGTTACAGTTTTTAAAGCTGCGGCCATTTCAATTTGCGTTTGCTTAGATAGATCAGGAGCAAAGCGTTTAAGGGCGAGACGAAGTTGTACGGCCCCCTCTAGCTCTACTGGCATTTTGTAGCTCCTTTGCTCTATCCTGCAAAACTTTAAGCATATTACGTAGCATTACATCATCAAGGTCTAGCAAATACTGGGGCGCGATACCCGTTTCTACGGCTAGCTGCGCTATGAGGTAACCAAAATTACCGCGCCCCACTATTGCGAAGGGTCATCATCCAATACCTCAACCTTAGCTAAGGTATCTAAGAATAACGCTCCAAAAACAGGCACCTCAACCCCACTAGCCCTAAGGCACTCGTGAGCTAAAAAGTACACATCTGTTTGCTTTTCATCATCTCTAAAGGCTTTATGAAAACCTTTCTTTGCATATAACTCAAAGGCATACTCAATACGGGGCGTTATCTGATGCTCAGATACCGTACCGTCAACCCTTGTTATTTTAAGCTTTGCCATTGTTAGCCCCTTGTCTGTTTAGTTATGGTGCGGTTGTAATTACGATTGGTGAGTTACAAGTAAACGTAATGCTTTGTGTTGACTCATCGCCCACAGCGCCGTTAATGTCGGTTGTGTTATTAACCAAAACTGTTGTGCTGTATAGCGGGTTTGTTGTTGAAACTACCGCGCTTGTTTGCTTTAGCGTTAGTGGCACGGTTGTACCCCAGGCAGCTTGCAAGGCAGCTCGTACTGATCCTGCACCTGAAGCTGCATCATCATTTAGAAAGTCTAAAGTAATAGTGCTGGCTTCAAGTCCTTTAACAAACTTATGAGCTGTATCACCCATAGCTGTTACTTCAAGTTCATCAAAGCTACGGTTGATTGTAGCGCTTGTAGTTACGGTTGTTAGTACAACGCTGTTAAGCGTTACCTGTACACCATTTGATAAAAATATGGCCACGGCCTATTCCTCATCTTTCTTTTTTGTAGTTTCTTTTGTTTCTGTATCTGCGTTTTCTTTTGGTACTTCTTGCCCAATTCTTTTGAAAAAGGCTAAGTCCTCTGCGCTCCAGGCCATTTTTTAACTCCAGCTCGTTAGTATGGATATTTGTAAGTCAGCGGTTAGTAAATCACCACTAGCTACGCTCAAAACATTTGGCGCAGACACAGCGGTAACATTAAATACAATTGAGCTAGCAGCTAGTTTATTAAACACAGCTACTATTGTGTCCTCAATTCCTTGTAAATTGCCCTCATTTGAAAACATAGGCACCGTCATAATAATTTTAAAGTTTGCCATAGGCGAAACGCTGGCATATGAGTTATTACTGGGCGTTATGTAAGGATCAGCTGGAGCCACTACAACGCTGTTAGCCAATATCGTGCTAGGTGGATAAGCAAAAGTTGACCATACACCGGCATTTGTAAGGGCTGTGGCAATTGTTGTGCGCAGCGTAGTAATAGCGGCTGGCATCATCCCACCATAGCCGCGGGTGATAAGTACGGGGCCAAAAGCCCGCGTACAGATGCCATAAGTGTATTGGACATTTTAAACGGGCTAGGGCTATAGCCGTCCACGCTTGTACCGCCGTTTTGTGTACTAAAGCGGCTCGTCCAAATATTTTCTGCCAGCATAAGCGCAGCTGCGTTAATTGCAGGCGTATTGGCATAAGTAGTTGTTTTTGTATCATCACCTGTAGCTGTACCATAAGGCAATACACGCCTAAAGTTTTGATTGGCAGCCACCTTAGCAAACTGAATAAAACTGTAACCCTGTGGGTTTTGCCAGTAATTAAGGTTCATATTAAACGCTGGCAAAATATTACCTGTGCCTGTACTAAAAGGTATTGTGCCTGTGATCGTGTAAGTACCGTTAAAAGTTGAGCCGCACCCACTCAGGGTTATGCTTTCGCCAGTTGTAAATATGCCTGGGTTAGCAACCATAACCGTAGCTACGTTATTAACCAAAGCTGTGCCAACAACAGGGGCGGTATCAAACCACAAAAAGCCGTTTATTAAATCCTGAGCCGCCTGGCAGGTGTCCTCTATCCAGGTGTAAGAGTCGTACAAAGTGCCAACGCCTAGCGATGCTTTTAAAGTCGCGGCGGTAACGTAGGTTGCTGGCATTTTTGTACTCCTTACTTACTTAGGTTTGGTGAGCCTCAAAGGGCTAAGAGGCCCACCAAACTATTAGTGGGTTATCTTAGGTAAAGTTGTAACGGATAATACCCTTAGGCATTTTGGCAATTGTTGCCATGTATCCATAGATAGCAACCTGTACCTGTAGGTTAGATACAACGTTAACAGACATATACGCCTGTGGTGATTGGTAAACAGTAAAGGCCTCAGGTGCAAGAATAATTGCAGAGTCATCAACAGTTGTTGTAGCTGCAAAGTTCTTATCAACGTATAGATCAAGGCCTAGCACGTTACCGCGGATTGAGCCAGGCTGAGTTAGCCCCGCTGCATTCATTGGCTGGCTAGCTGAGTAAATTGGGCGGCCTGTTGAGTCAACTGCACCCATTAGTAGCTGCCATTGTGAACCGTTAGCAATATAGTTATTAGCAAAATAACCTGTAGCTTCGTAAACGAGGCGTGAGGCCTCTGATGCGTAACCAATAATACCCGCAGACGTTGCAGCCTGTGCTGTTGTAGCAACAGTACCCGCTGTAATAAGTGCAGCATTTACTGTCGTGTCAATTGTCTTTAAATACGCATTTTGAAGCTGGGCTGTCAATTCCGAATAAAAATTTGGGTCTGACCGCTCAAGCAATTCAATTGAAATTGTATTCATACCTGAATACTTATTTACTGTACCTGATAGATATTCTGTAACCATACCTGTATTTTGTACAGCGCCAGCTTCAGCCTCAACAGTTACTACAGGTGCAACGCCTGATTGACCGCCAGCTGAGGTAACAAGTGAGGGCACGTTGATTGTCATACCGTTAGTTGGCAAAACTCCACGTGAGCAAGCGTCAATAGAGGGTGTACCAAAACGTGTATTTGTTGGAAACTCTGATAGGTACTGAGTTGGGTTAAACGCTGGGTTTGTACTAAAGCTGTCATCTGCGGCTGTTACGTAAAGCTTTGAGTCCTCGTTACCAAGTGCAGCCTTGATTTTATGCTCTGTGTATGAACCCATATTAACAATAGGTGTGCGTACTCGTTGTGAGTTAAGTGCGCTAGGTAGGATGATTTTACGAGCTGCCTCTACTGTAGGTGCAGCCTGCTCTGTGGCGTCAACGGCCTCAGGTGCGTTTTGATCGGGGGCTGTAGTCACAGCGGCCTCGCTTTCGGTTTCGGTTTCGGTGGTTGTTGTATTTATTACGGTGTTAGTAGTCGTAATTTTTGTACTCGTTGTTTCAGCTGCATCTAGTGGCATATCGCCTTCTTGCGCACTAATTTTTTGCACCGCAGCGCTGGCAAAAGCCGCGCTCTCAACGAGTGACACCTCGCGTAAGGTGGCAGCGGTGACCAGGAGATAGTCCTTTTGGGGCTTCGATGCTGTAACTTCAACACCAACGGATAAGCCGTCCATAAGTTGTTCCTGGGCTAGCAAAATTGCATCTGAGCCGCGTGATGATGCGCTCACTTTAAAGCTGGCATATAACCCGTCTTTAGCTGAGGTGATGCTTTGCATACGGCCTACGGGTTTTGAGTTGTCGTGCGACATTAAAAGTTTTACGCGGCTAGGTTCAGGTGCGCTAATTGAACCCTCAGCAAAAACTACCTTGCCAGCTGAGGTATATCCAACCTCACCATAAGGTGCAATTTTGCCTGAGATAGTACGGCGGTCACCGCTATCTACAGCTTCAATATTGCCGCTAAACGTTAAGATCAACGGTTGCATTAGTTGCTACTCCTTCATTAAGGCCACTAGGGCTTAGCTGTTCCATACTCTGAGCTTGTTCTAAGTCAATCAAACCTAGATTTAGCATCTTTTCAATTGCATCTAAACGTGCAGCTGTATCAGCACGTAAAAAAGTCTCATCTAAAGCAAAGCGCACTACGTTACCGTGCGCTGTAATATCATCCATACTTAGGCGGTTTTCAATAGCACTAATAAACGGCTGCAAAGAATAAGCTACAAACTCTTTTCTACCGTCCAGGATATTTTGGTAAGTCATGCTGTTATTCATATCCGCGCTTATGTAATAGGCGGGTACGTTCATTAAGCGAGCAACCTCAGTAGCTAAATACTGGCTACTTTCGTTGTACGTCATATCCTTAGGACTAAAGCCAACCTGTTGGTAATCTAAAGTGCTAGTTAGGTATGCCGTTGATCGTGAGGTACGTGCAGCTTTCCAGGCAGCTAGCAAACCGCTAATTTGTGCCTCAGGTAGATCAGCACCACTATTTTTAATAAATCCTGTTGGCATCGGTGTTGCAGCTGCGACAGCTGCGGCCTTTTGTACGTCAATAGCTGCCTGTATTGTGCGGGCGCCTGTTTCTAATACGCCAGGTAACAAGCTTTGAAAAGTAACAAGCGAACCAATACCCGACATAGGGGCACGCTCACCGTTAACTGTGTAGTAATCAACCTGCTCGCCGTACTGGTCAGTAGTAATTGTTACGCGAGTATTTGCGATCCACTCAAACCCACTAGGGCGCCCGTCATCTGCATATAATGAGGTTACGCGCCAATAAGCAACACCGTAAAACAATAAACTATCTACAGTATAAGCAATAGTTACGCTACGTGGCTGGCGCATATCAGGTTGATCAAGCCACAAAGGGCTTTCTAATTTGGCACCTGTTGATTTTTTATATAACTCTAAATCTATACTAGAGATAACGCCTGCAATTAAATTACGGCATCTAGCAACAGCTGGTACTTGCAAAGCTACGTAACGATCCATAAAAGGCACGCCGTTGCCAGCACCATAAAGACCGCCATAACTGTAAACGCCAGCACCATAGCCCTGCGACATAACGGCAGGGGCTAGCTGCGCGGTGACATCTTTTTTAGCTATACCTAAAGTTTGCAACAATCCCATAACGTAATAATGGCGTAAAAGTCAACGACATACGGCCAAAAATCTATCGGCGTGTCTAAACGTGTATTTTGGCCTCGGCTACGGGCTGGGCCAGTATGTGAATAACCATAGCTAAGCCAATAGGTATATCAACAGGGCCAGCTGACTTACGGCGCACAATACGCCAGGCATCGCTTGTAATTTTTGCTGCACAGTTGGCCATTTGTTGCACGAGCAAATCTTGCCCACTATGGCGCAGCCTGTCGTTTACCAGGCTGTCGTGAAAGTCCGAGCAAGCGGTATAAAAACTTTGCCCTGATATATCGCGAGTTTGTACGCCCGCATTTTGTAATCTTTGGGCAATACTGGCCGTTGTGTATTTGTCATAGCAAACAACCCGCGGGTAGTACAGATCAGCCCACTTTTTTATACTGGCAGCTATAGCCAGCTCATCAACAGCAACCTGTGAGCTGTAGGTATCTAATACAGCTACACCTATGCGCCCGTCAGGCAATATTTGGCCCATTACTAAACTTGCATCGCGCCTACTCGGGCTTACGTCAAAAGCAAACACAGTTAGCGGACCAGGACTCATTTTTAAGTTTATGTCGCTAGCATCCTCAACAGAACCGTGAGGCCAGGGGCTTTGTAAGCTGTCAATCCATTGTGACAAACTTTCGGTACGAAATTGCTCGGTAGTTTGAATTGTTAGGGCTTCCTCTAAAGCCGACTCCGTAATTAGCACGCCCATAGCTGGGTTGGCTTGTGCCCAGGCTTTGCGATCATCTAAAGCTGCAAACTGGGGTGCGCTGTACTCGTAATAACCCATTGAGACAGGCGGGTGGCTTAGCGCTCTTTCGCGTACCTCATTTAAGGTAATGCTAAAAGCATCGCCCGCATTACTGGCTAGTAGGGTTTGGCTATTAGGTTTTGCACGCGTAATCGGCATAGCTGCGGCAAACGCGAGTTGGTCAACCTCTCGCAGCTCGTCAATAAACAAAAAATCAGCTGTAGCGCCGCGGGCTGAGTCTCTAGTAGCTGCGCGTACGTCTAAGCGCGCCCCTGACTTTAAAACTATAGCCTCGTTGCCGTTTGCATACCTGATGCTTTTGAGTTGCTTTTTTAGCTCAGGGCTATCCTCAATTGCATTAGCCACCTCACGAAAAGTAGTTAAGGCCATAGATCGGGCCGAGCTAATTACCACGTGATTACGCTCATTAAACAGAAACAGGCCCGCCAGGATACGCATACGCGCCAGGTGAGTTTTGCCATTTTGTCTCGCACAAATCACCAAATTAGTTTTGCGCACAAACTGTTTGTTTTTGTCAATCGTCAACATATCGTTTAAAACAAAGCGCTGCCACGGTAGCAAAGGCAAGCCAATATCCTCAGCTAGTTGTGCAACCTCATCGCCGCGGCTGGGGCCTTTTAAAAAGGTGTTGTGGAGCCGTGGCTTCACCGCCCCAGTTATGAGCTGTTTACGTTTTGCCGCCATTACTCTAAGCCCTGAGCAGGCTGGCCCAAACAGGGGCCTTGCTGGGTCGTTACGGCCGTTTTTGGGGATAAACAGGACGAAAAGACAGGGGGGGTGTCCTTAATGGCTAAAAAAACGCCCTGTGACTTCTTACCCTTAGATAGGTTACAACGCTTACAGCTCGGGACTAAATTATCTAACGACATCGGATCACCACCGCTTGCTATTGGTATTACGTGGTCAACCTGGCTTGCCTCACCACCAC
>Ga0209190_1001642_pt1 | contig 15527 bp, 13 predicted proteins | sample M_140205_XF_Meta_FD_187315 | JGI IMG/M metagenome (GOLD analysis project Ga0209190, IMG submission 187315) | Freshwater microbial communities from Lake Montjoie, Canada to study carbon cycling - M_140205_XF_MetaG (SPAdes) (version 2) | ecosystem: Environmental > Aquatic > Freshwater > Lake... | reverse complement strand
GAAATAAAATACAAGTAGAGAATCCCCAGAACTAACCCTAATATAACTATAGGAATTTTTATGAAGAGAGGGCGAGGATCCTTAGCCTTAATCGATTTAATTTCCCCGACTGCAATTTCACCCGTTGGGATTTCAACAATTCCATCGACTAAACGTGCTTGAACTTTAACTCTTGGCCAATATCCCAGTTTTAGATTGAGTACTTCACCATCAACAACATCTCCATCTTGACCATAATAATATTTACCTTGTGGACTTTTGCCTTGGAGTGCACGTCTTATTCGCATGAAGGCCCAAGGAACTAATACGAAAAAAACACATGCAACAAGTACCGCTGTTACTGCATCAGAGGTCTTTGCACCTGGTGCAGTAAGATTTGCATAAACTGAATATGGAATTACAAGAGCTGACCAAATTGCCCATTTCTTACTAAACACGTAAGGCTTCCTAAACGGGTTGCGTGCCATTGGGTAAAGTTAGCAATCATTGACTCAATTCGGTAGATGGAACCACCTTTAATCACTTAAGGTGGAAGCATGAAAGCAATCAAAGTAAGTGCCTTCGGTGGTCCAGATGTTATGGAATATGTAGAAATGCCCGACCCGGTGCCAGCACCGGGGGAGAAACTCATTGAGGTGACAGCAATTGGGGTTAACTATGCCGATACTTTACAAATCGATAATAGTTATCGAGTGCCACAAACTTTGCCACTTTTTCCAGGACTTGAAGTAGTTGGAACGACAAGTTCAGGATCTAGAGTTTTAGCATCAGTAGCTCACGGAGGTTATGCACAAAAAGCTGTTGCTAGTGAAAGTCATATTATTGATATTCCGGATTCGATAACTGACGAACAAGCACTTGCCATGCTAGTTCAAGGAACAACTGCTTGGCATATCCTAAAAACTGTTGGGAACATTCAACCAGGAGAGACTGTAGTCATTCATGCCGCTGCTGGTGGGGTTGGTTCGATTGCAATTCAGTTAGCCAAGATGTGGGGCGGGAAAGTTATTGCCGTTACTTCTGCTGGACCAAAACAAGAACTAGCCAAATCACTTGGAGCAGATATTGTCGTTGATGCAAATTCACCAGATCTGCAAAGTGCAATGCGCGACGCTAACGGCGGAAAGCGTCCTGAAATGATTTTGGAAATGGTCGGTGGTAAAACCTTCGATGACAGTCTTGCAGTGCTTGCGCCATTTGGTCGACTTGTGACTTTTGGAATGGCGTCACGAATTCCTCCCACACTTGTGCAACCAGCAACTCTTATTGGCGGGACAAAAACAATTGCAGGATTTTGGTTAGGAAATTGTTTTAATAGTAAGGAACTACTTAATGATGTGATTGTTGAACTCTTTGGACTTATTTCGAAAGGGTTTATCAAACCTGTCATTGGTGAGATTTTTCCTTTGAGTGAGGCAGGCAGAGCTCATCGCGAGATTGTTGGTCGCAGAACTACTGGCAAAGTCACGCTAAATCCGGCCATTTAACGCTTGCATGAGACGAAACTTTTCTTGATTTTCGAAATGAACTGTTCAGCCTGTACTCTCACTTATTGATAAACGCCCCCCTAGGTCAGTTGGTAGAGTGTTTCCATGGTAAGGAAAAGGTCAACGGTTCGATTCCGTTGGGGGGCTCGGCGGGGTAGCTCAGCTTGGTAGAGCAAGCGGCTCATAATCGCTGTGTCGCCGGTTCAAATCCGGCCTCCGCTACTAGAAAAGCACGCGTAATTTCACGACAAGCAGGGTGGTCAGGTAGCCTGACCCCTCATTCACTGAAGGAGTTAGACCATGGCAAGTAAGAGTGCGGACGTACGTCCAAAGATCACCATGGCATGCGTGGATTGTAAAGAGCGCAACTACATAACAAAGAAGAACCGTCGTAACGATCCAGACCGTCTTGAACTTAAGAAGTTCTGTCCTCGTTGCAAGTTATCAACACTTCACCGCGAAACTCGCTAATGCTCAATCCCGATTCTGTCGGGCGCACTTTTACCGGTGCCGAGTTTGTTTCTGTTACACAATCTCAGATTGAAGAATTTGCTCGCGTTGTCGGAGAAACTGATTTCAGCGTAGCTCCACCAACTTTTTCCATTCGCATTACTTTGGCCCAATCCCAAGAACTCCTCTCTAATCCCGATGTCGGCCTGGATTGGACTCGACTCGTCCATGGTGACCAAAAGTTTGAAATACACCGGCCGATAGTTGCCGGAGATCAACTGAAGTGTTCATCAACTATTGAAAATTACAAAGTTGCCGCTGGGAATGAAATTGTGACAGTTCGCTCTGATCTTCATTCTGAAAGTGAACTGGTAGTTTCTACCTGGTCAACGCTGGTGGTTCGGGCATGACACAAGTAGGAGACGTTGTAGCAGAGCGAATTTTCAGAATTGATCGCGAACTGCTTAAGGCATATGCCAATGCAAGCGGGGACCAGAATCCAATTCACCAAGATGAGATTTTTGCAAAATCTGTTGGACTACCCGATGTCATTGCCCACGGAATGTTGACGATGGCGCTTGTTGCCAAATTTGTTACTGACTGGGCGGGTGGGTCATCTGCTGTAAAAGAATTTTCAGGACGCTTTGTTAAGCCGGTAATTGTCCCGGCCGGAAAAGAAGTAGATCTCACGGTCTCGGCAGTTATTTCTGAAGTAAGTAATGGTCGTGTGCGCATGGATATCTCTGCAACTTCTGCCGGAGTAAAAGTATTGGGCATGTCGAAGGCGTTGGTAGAAGAGAAATGAAAATTCCAGATGAGATCTGGAAACTGGGACAAGCTCGACACATAGCTCGTTCCGAAAGAAACTTCACAGAAGCTGATCGCCTGAGGAATCAGATGTGGAGTCTAGGTTGGGATGTTATTGATGCCGATGGGGATTTTCGTATTGAACCTAAAGTTTTACATTCAAAATATTCCTCGTCGCGAAGCATTAAAGAAATAGATTGTGGCGAGATTGCGATTGTATTGATCGTCGATGGATTCCAAGAAGATGCAGTTAAAACTATTCTTGGCGTGCGAGCGTTCTCAGCCGTTCCTATTGTCGTTTTGTGTCTTAATGAGGTTGGACCGTTAGAAGCACTTTGTGATGAGAAAACTTTTGTATTGCACCTTGCAGAGCCTTGCGGTTGGGGTGAAGCTGCCAACGCTCTCATGAAAAAAATTCAGGCAGAATATTTGGTACTGATGGACCCTTCTACAAGATTTACAGGAGATGCAATTTCTCCAGTTTTATCTGAGCTACAGAAGAAAGAATTCGCTGCTGTTGGTTGGCGCGGTGGATTAATCAATGTAGAGGATGAGTGGCGAACCGTTGATGACAAAGGCGCAGGCGAAGTTGACGTTTTATTTAGTTATTTTCTTGCTGTAGATCGCGAAGCGGGAATCCTTGCAGGCAGCTTTAATCCTCGAGCCATTTATTACCGTAATGCCGATATTGAGTTTTCATTAAAACTTCGCCACTCTCAAGGCAGATTGCTCCAAATGGATTTACCGCTGGAGCAAGACAGGCATCACGGTTATCACGACGTGGACCCTGAGTTCAGCAAAGCTCAATCTAAGAAAAATTATGATCGCATCCTCGAACATTTCCGAGGAAAAAGCGCAATCTTGAGCCCACGTCGCTAACCTTTACGCCATGACCGAGCTATCTGATTACACGAGTTTCAGAGTTGGCGGTACTGCTAAAAAATTCATTGAAGTGTCGACCGAGTCTGAAATTATCGCTGCTATCGAATCGGCCGGCGATGGGCCATTGTTGATCATGGGAGCGGGCACAAATATTTTGGTGAGTGACGAAGGTTTTCAAGGCACGGTAATTAGAATTTCAAATAATGATTTAGAAAGTGAAGTTGATGCCTGTAGCGGAGCGACTCTTAAAATTGGTGCCGGTGAAGATTGGGATGATTTTGTAGCTACAACTATTTCAAGAGGCTTTGCAGGACTAGAAACCCTTAGCGGTATTCCTGGCACCGTTGGAGCTGCACCTATTCAAAACATAGGCGCTTATGGACATGAAGCCTCTGAATTTATCACTCGTGTTCGTACCTATGACCGCAAGGAAAAGAAACTCACAACTTTTACAAATAGTGAATGTGGCTTTTCCTACCGCACATCTAGATTTAAAACTGAAAAAGATCGCTACGTAATTCTTGATGTCTCATTCCAATTGAGAATTGGCGAAGAAAGCGCGCCAATTATCTATGCCGAGTTAGCGGAAGCTTTAGGCATCAAAGTAGGAGAAAAAGCTCCTGTTAAGAAAACTCGAGAGGTAACTCTTGCTCTCCGTGAGAAAAAGGGCATGTTGCTTAATAAAACAGATCATGATTCTTGGTCTGCGGGTTCGTTTTTCACTAATCCAATTATTGATGCAAATGTTGCAGAGAAACTTCCTGCATCTGCGCCACGATGGCCTCAAACCGATGGGCGAGTTAAAACATCAGCAGCTTGGCTCATGGAAAATGCAGGAGTGCATAAAGGTGATTCGATTCAAGGTGCCAGAATTTCAACCAAGCATGTACTTGCACTGACGAACTCAGGTAATGCAACGGCGTCAGATATCACCGCACTTGCGCGCGAGGCTCAGAAAAAAGTCAAAGAAGTTTTTGGCATCACACTCGAGCCAGAAGTAAATCTGATTGGGCTTAACCTTCTGTAATTAACTTCTTTATGCGAGCAATACCTTCGATGATGTCGTCATCACCAAGCGCATAGGAAAATCTCAAGTAACCAGATGGCCCGAAAGCTTCACCTGGAACAGCAGCAACTTCTACTTCCTCCAATATAAGAGTGGCAAGTTCTGCTGAAGTTTGTGGAGTTTTACCTCTAATGGTTTTACCCAGCGCTGCTTTAACAGATGGATAGACGTAGAAAGCTCCTGTTGGAAGTGGGCATTCAAAACCAGGAATTTCATTGAGCAACTTCACTATGAGTTTACGACGACGGTCGAATGCCTCACCCATTTTGTGTACCGCAGATAAGTCACCACTGAGTGCAGCAATAGCAGCTCGTTGAGAAATGTTCGAGACGTTACTTGAAAGGTGTGATTGCAAGTTAGTAGCGGCTTTGATTACATCTTTAGGGCCAATCATCCAACCTACTCGCCAACCGGTCATTGCATAAGTTTTTGCAACACCATTGATAATGATTGTTTGATTTGCAAGCGCAGGAACTAAAACTGGAAGGCTTGGTGCAGTGGCTCCGTCATAAAGAAGGTGCTCGTAGATTTCGTCGGAAATAATCCAAATGTTATTTTTTAACGCCCACTCGCCAATTGCTTTTACCTGAGCGGGGGAATAAACAGCACCCGTTGGATTGCTTGGCGAGCAAAAGAGAAGTGCTTTTGTTTTTGGTGTCCGCGCGGATTCGAGTTGCTCAACCGTTACAAGATAATTTTGAGTTTCATCTGCAAAAACGTCAACAGGAACTCCACCAGCTAATTTGATGCATTCTGGATACGTTGTCCAATAAGGAGCCGGCAATAAAACCTCGTCACCAGGGTTAATAATTGATGCAAATGCTTGGTAGACCGCTTGCTTGCCACCATTTGTTACAAGCACTTGATCAACGGTGATTTCATAATGTGAGTCACGTTTAGTTTTTTCAACAATTGCAGAACGCAATTCTGGTAAACCAGGTGTTGGTGTGTAGCGATGATTTGATGAAACACTTGCAGCACTTATTGCTGCATTAACAATGTAATCAGGAGTTGGAAAATCTGGCTCTCCTGCACCGAATCCAATGACAGGGCGCCCTGCAGATTTGAGAGCTTTGGCTTTAGCGTCGACTGCCAAAGTGGCAGATTCGGCGATTGCTGCGATTCGGTGAGATATTCGAGTCATAGTGGTAAGTCTGCCGTATTCCGGGCCTTATCTAAGCGCGAGTTAGACCCAGCCCCACTTGTGCCTCTACACTCTGCGCCCTGAGCGTTTTGGTCTCTTTGCCATGCGCTTTGAAGGGCAGTAGCTCAACTGGCCAGAGTTCCGGTCTCCAAAACCGGCGGTTGGGGGTTCAAGTCCCTCCTGCCCTGCGCAGATCGAACGAAGTACAAGAAAGGAAGGCCCGCAATGACAGATGTCCTTGAAGTAAGTGAAGAGAAGAAACTTGGTCTCTTCGCTCGCATTGGCCTGTTCTATCGCCAAATTGTTTCTGAACTTCGTAAAGTTGTGTGGCCAACTCGTAAACAGTTGTCTACATATACAGGCGTTGTTTTAGTTTTTGTTACCTTCATTATTGCTGTTGTTTCCTTGCTCGATCTTGTTCTGACCAAGATCGTTTTCTTGGTATTTGGATAAGGATAGAAAATGACTGAGGAAGTTAAACCGGACGCATTCGAGGCTGCACTTGTTGCATCTGCTGTCGAAGAACTACCGGTTGATGCTGCTGTAGAAGAGGAATTAGTTCCGAATGCAGAAGTTGATACGGACGATTCCGATTCTCCAGAAGAAGATGATCCGAATGCACTATTTCGCCAAGCACTTCGTGTAGCACCTGGCGATTGGTATGTCGTGCACTCATATGCGGGCTACGAAAAGAAAGTTCGCGGAAACCTTCAACAGCGCATCGCTTCGCTCAATATGGAAGATTTCATTTTTCAAATTGAAGTTCCAGAAGAAGAAGTCATGGAAATCAAAAACGGCCAACGCAAGATGGTTAAGCGCAATATCTATCCTGGCTATGTTTTAGTACGTATGGATCTCAGCGACGAATCATGGTCAGCTGTTCGTAACACTCCTGGCGTAACTGGATTCGTTGGTAACGCACACCACCCAAGTCCTTTAACTTTTGATGAAGTAGAAAAGATTCTTGCACCTCGCCCAGTGAAGAAATCTGATAAACCTGAAATTCGCGTTATTGACTTTGAAGTTGGCGAATCAGTCACCGTTATGGATGGCCCATTCGCGACACTTCCTGCATCGATTAGCGAAATCATGCCTGAGCAAGCAAAACTCAAAGTTTTGGTTTCGATCTTCGGACGCGAAACCCCCGTTGAGCTTTCTTTCCAGCAAGTCCAAAAGATTTAATCCCCAACGACCCTATAGAGATAGAGATAAAGGAAACCATCATGGCCCCGAAGAAGAAGATCACTGCGATGATCAAATTGCAGATTCAAGCTGGCGCTGCAACACCTGCTCCACCAGTGGGTCCTGCCCTTGGTCAGCACGGCGTCAACATCATGGAGTTCGTTAAGGCATACAACGCTGCAACGGAATCACAAAAGGGTCAAATCATTCCTGTTGAAATTTCAGTGTATGAAGATCGTTCATTTACTTTCGTAACAAAGACACCTCCTGCATCACGTTTGATTTTGAAAGCCGCTGGCGTTGAAAAGGGATCAGCTGTCCCTCACAAGACCAAAGTTGCTTCAATTACAAAAGCACAGGTTCAAGAGATTGCCAAGATCAAAATGGAAGACCTCAATGCCAATGACATTGATGCTGCAAGTTTGATCATCGCAGGCACTGCTCGCTCGATGGGCATCACTGTAGATAACTAATAAATTTCTGAGGTTCACAATGAATCTCAGATGTGGGAGAACCTCGCTGGTTCGCTGACCACAACCACTAGCTCTTCTTAAGTGAAGAGGAATGAGGAAAGAAATGAAGCGCAGTAAGAAATATAAAGCAGCGGCAGAGAAAGTTAAGCAAGACCATCTCTACACGCCACTCGAGGCAGTAACGCTAGCTCGCGAAACCTCAACGACTAAATATGATGCAACTGTAGAAGTTGCTCTATGTCTCGGAGTTGATCCAAAGAAAGCAGATCAAGCAATCCGAAGCACAGTTAATTTGCCACACGGAACTGGTAAGACTGCTCGCGTCTTGGTATTTGCTGCCGGTGCTCGTGCTGACGAAGCTCGTGCAGCTGGTGCTGACATTGTTGGCGCGGATGAACTCATTGACGAAGTTGCAAAGGGTCGTCTTGATTATGATGCCGTTGTTTCAACACCAGATTTAATGGGTAAAGTCGGTCGTCTTGGAAAGGTTCTTGGACCTCGCGGTTTGATGCCAAACCCAAAGACTGGCACAGTGACAACTGATGTCGCTAAAGCAGTTTCAGATATCAAAGGCGGAAAGATTGAATTTCGCGTTGATAAGAACTCAAACCTTCATTTCATTATCGGCAAGGTTTCATTTACTGCAGCGATGCTTGCAGATAATTACGCAGCAGCTTTTGAAGAAGTTATGCGCGCAAAGCCATCTTCATCAAAGGGACGCTTTGTTAAGAAGGCAACTGTTTCGACCACGATGGGACCTGGTATTCAGGTAGATCCCAACTTGGTACGCGACGCAGGATCCTCCGAATAAACCGAATTTGACGGGGGTAGGCGGAAACGCTTACCCTCGCCATATAACCAAAGACCGCAGGTCTGAACTACACCGCAAGGTTGGTTCACGAAATGACGAAAGTCAGCCCGCGTAGGTGTTCACGATTAACCCGTGCGCCCTTACGCGTCACGGGTTTTCTTCATTTTAGGACTTGAGTTTTTATATAACGAAGGCTCCGCAAGGAGTACATGTACAACTTACGCATAAGGAAAGGTGAACCGAATGGCTCGCCCAGATAAAGCAGCAGCAGTTGCTGAGCTAACGGAAGATTTCCGTACCGCAAACGCAACTGTGCTCACCGAATATCGTGGACTATCCGTGACTTCGATGAAGCAACTTCGCCGTGCGCTTGGTGCAAACACTAAGTATTCGGTTGTAAAAAACACACTCACAAAAATTGCAGCAAAAGAAGCCGGCGTTGATGTTCCTGCGGAACTTCTCAAAGGTCCTTCTGCATTGGCGTTCATCAAGGGTGACCCAATTGATGCAGCAAAGAGCTTGCGTAACTTTGCAAAAGAAAATCCATTCCTTGTAATCAAGGGCGGAATTTTCGAAGGCAAGTCAATTACAACAGCGGAAATTCTCAAGCTTGCAGATCTCGAGTCCCGTGAGGTTCTCTTGGCAAAGCTTGCTGGTGCAATGAAGGGATCGCTTGCTAAGGCAGCGCGAGTCTTTGATGCACTACGTATCAAAATGGAAGCCGGTTCACCTGTAGTACAGGCACCTGCGGAAGTTGTTGCCGAAGCTCCTGTTGCGCAAGCACCAGTAGTTGAGGCGGTTGTTGAAGAACAACCGGCAGTCGAAGCATCGGCAGCTGAAGAAGTTGTAGCAGAAGCAGTTCAAACCCCAGAAGAAGATAAGGAATAAATCATGGCAAAACTCAGCACAGAAGACCTTTTGGGTCAGTTCAAAGAAATGACGCTGGTTGAACTCTCAGATTTCGTAAAGTCATTTGAGACTGAATTCGACGTCACAGCAGCAGCAGCACCAGTTGCAGCAGCAGGTGGCGGAGGAGCAGCAGCTCCTGCAGCAGCAGAAGCTCAAGATGACTTCACACTCATTCTTGAATCAGCTGGATCTCAAAAGATTGCAGTTATCAAGGAAGTTCGTAACATCAATTCAAGTCTTGGTTTGAAAGAAGCTAAAGATCTAGTTGATGCATGTCCAGCAACCTTGCTTGAGAAGGCAACAAAGGAAGCAGTGGATAAGGCAAAGGCAGCACTTGAGGCAGCCGGCGCAACAGTAACTGTTAAGTAATTCTGTAAATATTCTTTACAAGAATTACAGGTACGGCCCTTAGCGAAAGCTAGGGGCCGTACTGCATTGTGGAGGAAACCAAGGAATTGCCCCTTTCCTCAGGGCTGGGGATTCCCCATTATGCGCAGCGGAATGGCGGCTGGGGAAGCCGGGTTGAATTCACATATACCTCTGAACCCCGTGACGGCAGGGGTATGGGTGTGATACAAGCTCCCGGTTGGACACAAGACCCCCTTGCCCGATATCGTTCGCACAAATTCCTTGGGGTCAATGCATATAGCGGCTGAGACCTTTCTCCGTGTGTCACTAAAACTGTTCGAAAGGACACCTCTTGGCCGCGTCAAAAAATAAATCAGTTGCTCCAGCCCGTATCTCATTTGCAAAAATCCGCGAACCACTTGAAGTACCTAATCTCTTAGCGCTACAAATCGAAAGCGTTGACTGGTTGTTGGGTAACGATTCTTGGCGCGAAAGATTGGTGCAAGCAGAAGCCACCAGTCGCGGTGAGTTGCCAACGCAATCAGGACTTGAAGAAATCTTCGAGGAGATCTCACCGATTGAAGATTTCCACGAAACTATGAGTCTTTCTTTTAAAGACCACAAATTCTACGAACCCAAACATTCACTTGAAGATTGTAAAGATCGCGACATGACATATTCGCGTCCACTCTTCGTGACTGCTGAGTTCACAAACAACATCACTGGCGAAATTAAGTCACAGACCGTTTTCATGGGTGACTTCCCAGTCATGACAGAGCGCGGAACTTTCGTCATTAACGGAACAGAGCGCGTGGTTGTTTCACAACTTGTTCGCTCACCTGGTGTTTATTTTGAGCAAAACGTTGAAAAGACTTCAGATAAAGATGTTTTCACTTCAAAGATTATCCCTGGCCGTGGTGCTTGGTTAGAATTTGAAGTTGATAAGAAAGATTTAGTTGGCGTGCGTATCGACCGCAAGCGTAAGCAATCGGTCACAGTATTCCTTAAGGCCCTTGGTTGGACTGAAGAACAAATTCGTGAAGAATTTGGTGAGTTCGAATCTATGATGGCAACTCTTGAAAAAGATAACGTCAAGACACAAGACGAAGCGCTTCTAGATATCTATCGCAAACTTCGTCCAGGTGAGCCTCCAACAAAGGAAGCTGCACAGAACCTCATCGAGAACTTGTATTTCAATCCAAAGCGTTACGACTTGGCCAAGGTCGGTCGCTTTAAGGTCAATAAGAAGCTCGGTCTTGATCAAGAACTCAAGCAGGGTCTTTTAACAATTCAGGACATCGTTGCAACCATTCGTTACTTAGCTGCCCTACACAAGGGTGATTTACTTATGGAATATGGTCGCGAAGTTCGCGTTGTAAAAGACGATATTGATCACTTCGGTAACCGTCGTCTACGTACTGTTGGTGAATTAATTCAAAATCAAGTTCGTACTGGTTTGTCACGTATGGAGCGCGTTGTTCGCGAACGTATGACAACTCAAGATGTTGAAGCAATTACACCTCAGACACTTATTAACATTCGTCCAGTAGTTGCATCAATTAAGGAGTTCTTCGGAACATCTCAGTTGTCGCAGTTCATGGACCAAACAAATCCACTTTCAGGTCTTACTCACAAGCGTCGTCTTTCAGCGCTTGGGCCTGGTGGTCTTTCTCGTGATCGCGCAGGTTTTGAAGTTCGCGACGTTCACCCTTCTCACTACGGTCGTATGTGTCCAATCGAAACTCCAGAAGGTCCAAACATCGGACTTATTGGTTCTCTTGCAACTTATGGTCGTGTGACAGCTTTTGGTTTCATCGAAACTCCTTATCGCAAGGTTTCAAAAGGTCGCGTGAGCGATCAAGTTGATTACTTAACTGCCGATGAAGAAGATGAACACATCATTGCTCAAGCAAACGCACCTTTAACAGATGACAATCATTTCTCAGAAGAGCGCGTACTTGTTCGTCGCCGTGGGGGAGAAGTTGAATACATTCTCGCTGACGAAGTTGATTACATGGACGTCTCACCACGTCAGATGGTTTCTGTGGCTACAGCAATGATTCCATTCTTGGAGCACGACGATGCTAACCGCGCCTTGATGGGCTCGAACATGATGCGTCAGTCAGTTCCATTGATGCGCGCTGAAGCTCCACTTATTGGAACAGGTATGGAATTCCGTGCTGCTGTTGATGCCGGTGATGTCGTTGTTGCAGAGAAATCTGGTGTTGTAACAGAAGTTGCTGCTGACGAAGTTACTGTCATGAACGATGACTCAACATATAAGACGTATCCATTGTCTAAATTCACTCGTTCCAACCAAGGAACTTCATACAACCAAAAGGTTGTAGTGAGCGAAGGACAACGTCTTGAGGTTGGTTCCGTAATTGCAGATGGACCTTGTACCGATAATGGCGAAATGGCCCTTGGTAAGAATTTGCTCGTGGCATTTATGTCATGGGAAGGCCACAACTATGAGGATGCAATCATCTTGTCGCAGCGCCTCGTGCAAGACGACGTACTTACATCGATTCACATCGAGGAATACGAAGTTGATGCTCGCGATACCAAACTAGGTTCTGAAGAGATTACTCGCGACATTCCTAACGTATCTGAAGAAGTTCTCGCCGATCTTGATGAGCGCGGAATTATTCGAATCGGTGCCGATGTCGTACCTGGCGATATTTTGGTTGGAAAGGTAACGCCAAAGGGCGAAACTGAACTCACACCAGAAGAGCGTTTGCTCCGTGCCATCTTTGGTGAGAAAGCTCGCGAAGTTCGCGACACTTCTCTTAAGGTGCCACACGGTGAGTCAGGCAAAGTTATTGACGTCAAAATTTTCGAAAGCGAAGAAGGTTTTGAGCTCGCTGCCGGTGTTAATCAGGTAGTCCGAGTTTATGTTGCGCAAAAGCGCAAGATTCAAGACGGAGACAAACTTGCAGGACGTCACGGTAACAAGGGAGTTATTTCTCGCATTCTTCCTCAAGAAGATATGCCATTCCTTGAAGACGGAACTCCTGTCGATGTCATTCTTAATCCGCTCGGCGTTCCTGGTCGTATGAACGTTGGACAGGTTTTGGAAATGCACCTCGGATGGGTTGCTAAAACAGGTTGGGATCTCTCCGGTGTTAATCAAGCTTGGCAGAAGCACCTTAAAGATATTGGTGCCGATAAGGGCGCACCAGGAACAAATCTTGCAACGCCAGTATTTGATGGCGCTCGCGAAGAAGAAGTTACTGGTCTCCTTGGAAGCACACTGAAAAACCGTGATGGCGTGCAACTTGTTGGCGCAAGTGGAAAAGCCCGACTCTTTGATGGTCGAAGTGGCGAGCCTTACCCAACTCCAATTTCAGTTGGATACATGTACATCTTGAAACTCCACCACTTGGTTGATGACAAGATTCACGCACGTTCAACGGGTCCTTACTCAATGATCACGCAACAACCATTGGGCGGAAAAGCGCAATTCGGTGGTCAGCGCTTTGGTGAAATGGAAGTGTGGGCTCTTGAAGCTTATGGAGCTGCATACACACTTCAAGAATTGCTCACCATTAAATCCGATGACGTGCTTGGTCGCGTAAAAGTTTACGAAGCAATCGTTAAGGGTGAAAACATTCCAGAGCCAGGTATCCCTGAATCATTCAAGGTACTTGTTAAAGAAATGCAATCACTTTGCCTCAATGTAGAGGTTCTCTCTTCAGAAGGTGTCGCAATCGAAATGCGCGATACCGATGAAGAAGTATTCCGTGCCGCCGAAGAGCTAGGTATCAACTTGTCACGAGTTGAGCCAAGCAGCGTCGAAGAAGTTTAAGGAGAGAGGGAAAAATTATGCTTGACGTAAACTTTTTCGATCAACTCAAGATTGGTCTAGCTTCTGCTAACAACATCCGTGAATGGTCTTTTGGTGAAGTAAAGAAGCCAGAGACCATCAACTACCGCACACTCAAGCCAGAAAAAGACGGACTCTTTGACGAGAAGATTTTCGGACCAACTCGTGACTGGGAATGTTATTGCGGTAAGTACAAGCGCGTTCGATTTAAGGGAATCATTTGCGAGCGTTGCGGGGTTGAAGTAACTCGCGCCAAAGTTCGCCGTGAACGCATGGGACATATTGAGCTAGCAGCTCCTGTGACTCACATTTGGTACTTCAAGGGTGTTCCAAGTCGCCTTGGTTACCTCTTAGATCTTGCACCTAAAGATCTTGAGAAAGTTATTTATTTTGCTGCATACATGATTACAGAAGTTAAGGTTGAAGATCGCGAAGAAGATATGCCACAGCTTGAAAAGAAGTTGGCAAATGACATTCGTAAGATCGAAACTCGCCGAGACAATGACGTTGATGCGCGTATGAAGAAGCAAGAAGCAGATACTGCAGTACTCGATGCAGAAGATGCTAAGGCCGATGTTCGTCGCAAGGTAAAAGAAGTTGCAGAGCGTGAGCTCAAGCAAATTCGCGACCGTGCACAACGCGATCTCGATCGTTTAGAGCAGGTTTGGGCTCGCTTTAAGAACTTGAAGGTTCAAGATCTTGAAGGCGATGAGTCTCTCTACCGTGAAATGAAAGATCGTTACGGCATGTATTTCAGAGGAGATATGGGCGCTGCAGCAATTAAGCACCGCCTTGAGACTTTTGATCTCGAAGCCGAATACAAGATTCTTAATGACCTTAGCGAAAATGGAAAGGGTCAAAAGAAGACTCGTGCTATTAAGCGCTTGAAGGTTGTTAACGCATTCCTTACTACCAGCAATCACCCATCATCGATGGTTCTTGATGTGGTTCCAGTTATTCCTCCAGATCTTCGCCCAATGGTTCAACTCGATGGCGGACGTTTCGCGACTTCAGATCTCAACGATCTTTATCGTCGCGTCATCAACCGTAATAATCGTTTGAAGCGTTTAGCAGATCTTGGTGCACCAGAGATCATCGTCAATAACGAAAAGCGTATGTTGCAAGAAGCAGTTGACGCGCTATTCGATAACGGTCGCCGTGGTCGCCCTGTTACAGGTCCTGGTAACCGTGCACTGAAATCACTTTCTGACATGCTCAAAGGTAAGCAAGGTCGTTTCCGTCAGAACTTGCTCGGAAAGCGCGTTGATTACTCAGGCCGTTCAGTAATTGTTGTTGGACCACAGTTGAAGTTGCACCAATGCGGACTTCCAAAGCAGATGGCACTTGAGCTCTTCAAGCCATTCGTAATGAAGCGTCTTGTAGACCTCAACCACGCGCAGAACATTAAATCTGCAAAGCGTATGGTTGAGCGCGCACGTCCAGTTGTATGGGATGTTTTGGAAGAAGTTATTGCCGAGCACCCAGTACTACTGAACCGCGCACCAACGCTTCACCGTTTGGGTATTCAAGCATTTGAGCCTCAACTTGTTGAAGGTAAAGCAATTCAGATTCACCCACTTGTTTGTACTGCATTTAACGCAGACTTCGATGGTGACCAGATGGCTGTGCATTTGCCTCTATCTGCTGAAGCGCAAGCTGAAGCTCGTGTATTGATGTTGTCTTCAAACAACATCTTGTCACCTGCTAACGGTCGTCCAATTACTACTCCAACTCAGGACATGGTTCTTGGCCTTTATTACTTAACTAGCGCTCGCGATGGTGAAGTTGGCGAAGGTCGTGCATTCGGCTCCATTGCCGAAGGCATCATGGCTTTTGATCAAGGCACAGTTTCGTTGCAAGCCAAGGTAAAGATTCGACTTGATGCATCAAACGGAATCAATGGTGGAGCTTCAACAACTCTTAACACCACTCTTGGTCGCGCGCTATTTAACGAAGCACTTCCTGCAGATTATCCATTCGTTGATTACGACGTAAAGAAACCTCAACTTGGAAAGATTGTTGAGCAACTTGCTGAGTTCTATCCAAAAGTTACAGTGGCAGCAACGCTTGATGCGTTGAAGTCACTTGGTTTCCATTGGGCAACTCGCGCCGGTGCAACGATCGGAATCGAAGATGTTGTAA
>Ga0209190_1001641_pt1 | contig 15527 bp, 9 predicted proteins | sample M_140205_XF_Meta_FD_187315 | JGI IMG/M metagenome (GOLD analysis project Ga0209190, IMG submission 187315) | Freshwater microbial communities from Lake Montjoie, Canada to study carbon cycling - M_140205_XF_MetaG (SPAdes) (version 2) | ecosystem: Environmental > Aquatic > Freshwater > Lake... | reverse complement strand
CATCGCCAAGTTCGATTTCCCCGGCAAGACCTTCCTGGTGACGCTGATCGACCTGCCTTTCTCGGTGTCGCCGGTGGTGGCGGGCCTGATCTATGTGCTGGTGTTCGGCATGCAGGGCTGGCTGGGGCCGACGCTGGCGGGCTACGACATCCGCGTCTTGTTTGCCTTACCGGGCATCGTGCTGGCCACGATCTTCGTGACGTTTCCCTTCGTGGCGCGCGAGCTGATCCCGCTGATGGTGGACCAGGGCCGCGACGAGGAAGAGGCGGCGGTGTCGCTGGGCGCCAACGGCTTCCAGACCTTCCTGCGCGTGACGCTGCCCAACATCAAGTGGGGTCTGCTCTACGGCATCCTGCTGTGCAATGCGCGCGCGCTGGGCGAATTCGGCGCGGTGTCGGTGCTGTCCGGCCATATCCGCGGCGAGACCAACACCATGCCGCTGCATGTGCAGTTGCTCTACGACAATTACGATTATGTTGGGGCCTTCGCCATCGCCGCCATCCTGGCGATGCTGGCGCTGCTCACCCTGGCCGTGAAGTCTTTCCTCGAATGGCGCTTCGCGGACGAACTGGCCGCGTCGCATCGCCACTGATAGGTTCCAGCATCATGTCGCTCGTCATCGACGCCATCACCAAGAAATATGGCCGCTTCCCGGCGCTGAACGGTGCTGGCTTCACCGCGCCGGATGGCGCCTTCGTGGCGCTGCTGGGGCCGTCGGGTTCGGGCAAGACCACGCTGCTGCGCATCCTGGGCGGGCTGGAAGCGCCGGATAGCGGCACCGTGCGCTTCGCCGATCTCAACTGGCTGGACATGCCGGCGCGCGAGCGCCGGGCGGGTTTTGTCTTCCAGCAATATGCCCTGTTCCGCCACATGACCGTGGCCAAGAACATCGCCTTTGGCCTGGAAGTGCGGCCGCGCAGCGAGCGCCCGGCCAGGGCCGATATCGCGCGCCGGGTGGAAGAGCTGCTGGAACTGGTGCAGTTGCAGGATCTGGGCAAGCGCTATCCGTCGCAGCTTTCCGGCGGCCAGCGCCAGCGCGTGGCGCTGGCGCGCGCCCTGGCGATCGAGCCGCGCATGCTGCTGCTGGACGAGCCCTTCGGCGCGCTGGACGCCAAAGTACGCAAGGAATTGCGCGAATGGCTGCGCCACATCCATGACAAGGCGGGCGTCACCTCGGTGTTCGTGACGCATGACCAGGAAGAAGCCTTCGCCATGGCCGACCTGGTGGCGGTGATGAACAAGGGCCGCATCGAACAAGTGGGCACGCCTGCCGATGTCCGCCGCGAGCCGAAGACCGCATTTGTCTCGGACTTCCTGAGCAATTAGCGTCTGTCCCGGTGTTGCACTGATCCGTTGAACCCGCCGCGCAAAAGCGGACATTCAAGCAGCGCTTCGGCATGGCGCATGGCGTGAAGATTACAACTTATCCTCCTGCCTTCGCCATCCGCAGACCGCGCGCTATACTGTGCGATGAGAGCCCCGCCCTATCCACCTGCTATCCACCACCCGCCTGCCACGCCTATCCACCGCGCGCATGGCTCGCTGTCCCCGCGTTATCCCGCGATGTCCTTCGCGATGGCTTCGGCAACCTTTATCCCATCGACCGCAGCCGAAAGAATGCCACCGGCATAGCCGCAGCCTTCGCCCGCCGGATACAGCCCGCGCGTGTTGCTGCTCTGGAAATCCTCGCCGCGCGGCACCCGCACGGGTGTGGAGGTGCGGGTCTCGACGCCGGTCAGCACGGCATCGTCCATGTCATAGCCGCGAATCTGCCGCCCGAAGGCGGGAATGGCCTCAACGATGGCGGCGATGGCGTAATCGGGCAGGCAAAGGGAAAGATCGGTCGGCGTCACGCCCGGCCGGTAGGACGGCACGATGCTGCCCAACGCCGCCGAGGCCTTGCCCGCCAGGAAATCGCCAACGCGCTGGCCCGGCGCGTGATAGTTGCTGCCGCCCGCGACATAGGCATGGCTTTCCCAGTGCCGCTGCAGCGCCACGCCTGCCAGCACGCCGGTTTCGCCCGGCACGCCCTTGTCATAAGGCGCATAGTCTTGCGGCGTGATGCCGACCACGATGCCGGCATTGGCGTTGCGCTCATTGCGGGAATACTGGCTCATGCCGTTGGTGACGACGCGGCCTGCCTCGGAGGTCGCCGCCACCACCGTGCCGCCGGGGCACATGCAGAAACTGTAGACGCTGCGGCCGTTCTTGGCGTGATGCACCAGCTTGTAGTCGGCGGCCCCCAGCTCGGGCACGCTGCGGCCGAAGCGGGCCTTGTCGATCAGGCTTTGCGGATGCTCGATGCGCAAGCCGATGGAGAAGGGCTTGGCCTCCAGCGCCACGCCATTGTCCAGCAGCAGCTTGAAGACATCGCGGGCGCTGTGGCCCACCGCCAGAACGACATGATCCGACGGGATCTCTTCGCCACATTCCAGTTTCACGCCGCGCACGGCACGGTTCTCGATCAGCAGGTCGGTGACCTTGCTCTGGAAGCGGTATTCGCCGCCCAGCCCTTCGATGGTCCGGCGCATTGCTTCCACCATCGTCACCAGGCGGAAGGTGCCGATATGGGGATGCGCCTCGGTGAGGATTTCCGCTGGCGCGCCCGCCTTGACGAACTCTTCCAGGACTTTGCGGCCCAAATGGCGCGGGTCCTTGATCTGGCTGTAGAGCTTGCCATCAGAGAAAGTACCGGCGCCGCCTTCGCCGAACTGGACGTTGGATTCCGGCTGCAGAACGCTGCGCCGCCACAGGCCCCAGGTGTCTTTCGTGCGTTCGCGCACTTCTTTGCCGCGTTCCAGGATGATGGGCCGAAAACCCATCTGTGCCAGCAGCAGCCCCGCGAACAGGCCACAGGGCCCGGCGCCGATCACCAGCGGGCGCAGGAAGGTGGAAGGCGCGCGGGTCACGAATTTGTAAGCCGTATCGGGGCTGGGCTTTACGTCGGGATCGCGGGCAAAACGCGCCAGCAGCTCCGCTTCATCCTTCACCGTCACGTCCAGCGTATAGATGAAGAGGATGGCCGAACGGCTGCGGGCATCATGGGCGCGCTTGAAGACGCGGACGTCCACCAGCTCGGCGGCGGACAGCTTCAGGCGCTTCGCCAGCGCGGCCTTCAGCGCCTCGGGCGCATGGTCGAGCGGCAGTTTGAGCTGGGTGACGCGGATCATGGGCCCCTTCTAGCGGCAAGCCGCCCGGTCTTCACGAATAATTTCGACGGTGGTTCCGTGTTGACCCTGCTGCGTCCGGGGCGCAGGCTCTCTTCGTGCCGTAAAGGCGCGATGAAGAAGAGCCGCAGTTACCGACTTGTTCTGTGCTCCAACCCGCGATGAAAATCGCGCTTCTCCAAAGTCCGGCAACAAAACCGGACTGTGAGCATGCTGAGTTCGGTCGCGCGATCTTTGGCTGTCGTCCTCTGCGGTTGTTGCAACCGAATGCAGGAGGGCTTCGCATGGAAGAAACTCCACCGGATAGGTTTTCCGGCTCCGCCTGATCGCGGGGCCACAGGCCCGAATACTGGAAGGCGACGCCGATCACCGGCACGCGGATATCCGGGAAGATGTCCACCGCCATGCGGCTGGCCGCCAGCGGCCCGAAGATCAGGACCAGCAGTGCCATCACGATGAAGGTGAGGGGCCGCTCCAGCGCGACCCTGACGATCCAGGTCATGCGTTCCTGGTCATCTGGGTGGGCGCGAAAGCGGCGGGCATCGAGAACTCGGGGAGGGCGAGCAGCGGAAAAACTATGTACGTGGCTTATTATAAGCAAAACAAGAAGGCCGCGCGCATCAGCCATGCACGCGGCCTCTTGTCATGTTGGCGTTGAAAGCGGGCCGCAGCGCCCGCCGCAATCAGTGATTGTCGCGCGGCAGGCCCTTGGTCTGGGCGATCCGCTGGTACTTCACCGCAGGCTCCAGCGTCATGCCGGTTTCCATCTGCCCGACCACGGCGCGCTGCATTTCCTGCCACGGCGTCTGGCTTTCCGGATACTGGTAGCCGCCCGCCGCTTCCAGTTCCTTGCGCCGCCTGGCCAGTTCCTCGTCGGAGATCAGCGCGTTGCAGGTGCCCTTGTTGAGGTCGATGCGAATGCGGTCGCCGGTCTTGAGCAGCGCCAGGCCGCCACCAACGGCGGCTTCCGGCGAGGCGTTGAGGATCGAGGGCGAACCCGAAGTGCCCGACTGGCGGCCGTCGCCGATGCAGGGCAGGGCGCGCACGCCCTGCTCGATCAGGCCCACCGGCGCGCGCATGTTCACCACTTCCGCCGCACCGGGATAACCGACAGGACCGGCGCCGCGCATGATCAGCATGGTGCGGTCGGTGATGCCCGTATTGGGATCGTCGATGCGGTGGTGGTAATCTTCCGGGCCGTCGAACACGACGACTGGGCCTTCAAAGGCGTTGAGATCGTTGGGGTCCGAGAGATAGCGGTCGCGGAATTCCTTGTCGATCACCGACAGCTTCATGACGGCGCTGGTGAAGAGGTTGCCGCGCAGCACCGAGAAGCCGGCGCCAGTGCGGATCGGTGCTTCGAAGGTCTTGATGACCTTGCCGTCCTCGATGGTGGCGTCCTTGCAGTTCTCGCCGATGCTCTTGCCGTTGGCGGTGACGGCGTTTTCCTTGATCAGCTTCTGGTTCATCAGTTGCTTGACCACGGCGGGCACGCCGCCGGCATGGTAGAAATCCTCGCCCAGATATTCGCCCGCCGGCATCATGTTCACCAGCAGGGGAATGTCGCGGCCATACTCTTCCCATTCATCGATCTTCAGATCGACGCCGACATGGCGGGCGATGGCATTGAGATGGATCGGCGCGTTGGTCGAACCGCCGATGGCGCTGTTGACGCGAATGGCGTTGATAAAGGCGTCCTTGGTGAGAATGTCCGACGGCTTGCGGTCGGCCTTCACCATTTCCACGATCTGCAGGCCGGTGCGGTAGGCCGCCTCGTTGCGGTCGCGATAGGGGGCAGGTATCGCGGCCGAGCCCGGCAGCGACATGCCCAGCGCCTCGGTCAGCGAGTTCATGGTACTGGCGGTGCCCATGGTGTTGCAGAAGCCGACCGACGGCGCCGACGAGGCGACCAGCTTGATGAAGCCCTGATAGTCGATCTTGCCTGCGGCCAGCAGCTCGCGCGCGATCCACACGATGGTGCCCGAACCGGTGCGTTCGCCCTTGTACCAGCCATTCAGCATGGGGCCGACCGACAGCGCGATCGACGGGATGTTCACCGTCGCCGCCGCCATCAGGGCGGCAGGGGTGGTCTTGTCGCAGCCGATGGTCAGGACGCAGCCATCGAGCGGATAGCCGTACATCAGCTCGACCAGGCCGAGGTACGTCAGGTTGCGGTCCAGGCCGGCGGTGGGGCGCTTGCCGGTTTCCTGGATGGGATGGCAGTGGAATTCCAGCGCGATGCCGCCCGCCTCGCGGATGCCTTCGCGCACGCGCTCGGCCAGCACGATGTGATGCCGGTTGCAGGGCGACAGGTCGCCGCCGCTCTGGGCGATGCCGATGATCGGCTTGCCCGACTGCAATTCCTCCAGCGACAGGCCGAAGGTCATGTAGCGTTCCAGGTAGAGCGCGGTCATGTCGGCATTGTCGGGATTGTCGAACCAGGCGCGCGAGCGCAGCTTGCTGTCGGTTTTCTTGGTCATGGTATGTCCTTCCCCGCGGGCACTCTTATGATCTTGTCTATGAGGATGATGGCGTAGCGCCTGAACTTTCGCGCGTCAAAAATGGCGGTGCCGGAGGGATTCGAACCCTCGATACGGCTTTTCAACCGTATAACGGTTTAGCAAACCGCCGCCTTCAGCCTCTCGGCCACAGCACCATTCCAAACTTCAGCCCTGAGAGAGCAGGCTGAAGGCCTCATTGCGGTTGCAGGTGCGAAATGCCCTTGCCGCCGCGGGGGGCAGGTTTCACCCGTTTTTGGGGGGTGGGGCAAGCCTTTTTTACCCCTGTTAGGCCGCAGTTCGCGGTTTTCGGCCCTCCCGTACTTGTTCCGGGCCAGGGCGCAGCGCACGATATTGCCGTCAGCAGCATCATGCCAACCACGGAATGAGGAGCCTGTCATGCAAGTCCGGCATCTGCTCAAGGATAAAGGCGCAATCGTCGTCGGCATCTCCCCCGCCGCCAGCCTGGCGGAGGCGGCGCGGCTCCTGACCGAAAAACGCATCGGCGCCGTGGTGGTGCGGAAGGACGACGGCCCGCTGCTGGGCATCCTGTCCGAACGCGATCTGGTGAAGGCAATGGCGGCCGATGGCGCCACCGCGCTGACGCAGACGGTGGATCGCCATCTCACCCGCGAGGTCGTGACCTGCAACCTGGCCCACACCATGGAAGACCTGATGGAGATGATGACCCGTGGGCGCTTCCGGCATGTCCCGGTGCTGGATGATGACGGGCGGCTCTGCGGCGTGGTTTCCATCGGCGACGTGGTCAAGAACCGTATCGCTGAGACGGTGCGCGAAGCCGAGGATCTGCGGGTCTATATTTCCGCTACGGCATAGGACGGAAAGTTCCGCCGCATCTTTTTGGAACGTGGTGTCAGGCGCGGGCGTTGCTAGGGCGAGATCTCCCTAGGAGCCGCGCATGCGCATGCAACTTTCCCTGGCCGCGTCCGGCCTTGCCCTGTCTGCCTTTCTGCTCGCCGCACCGGTGACGGCACAGCCCAAGGTCGACGCCACTGGCTTCCCCACCAATGACTCCACGCTGGCGGAAAAGGCGGCGACGGCAGGCCTGAACAACCAGATCCAGCAGAACAATGCGGCCTCGGAAATGCAGGCAGCGCAGGCGCAGGCCGATCATGCGGCGCAGGTCGCCGCCACCAAGGCGTCGGCCAACGCCAATGATGCGCAGTACCAGGCGCAGCAGCAGCAATATCAGAACCAGTTGCAGCAGAACCAGGATGCCCAGGCTGATTACGCGGTGCGCGCGCAGCAATATTACGACCTGCGCGCCCGCTATGCGGCGGAACGCGCCGCCTATCGTCGTGGCGCCTGGCCCGCGAGCTGGCGTGACTGGCGCATCGCCACAGATTCGCGCCTGATTGGCAGCCGCGTTGAGATCATCAATGGCGTCCGTGTCGGTACGGTGGATGCGGTGGCGCGCGCGCCCTCGGGCCGCATCGAGGCGCTCCATGTCATCCTGGACAATGGCAAGCAGGTCTGGATCGACGAGAACGACATCCGCTTCAACCGCAGCAATGGCGTGGTCGCGACCAACCTGGATCGCGCCGACCTCAATCGCATGGCCGACCTGCGGGGCTGATCAGGTTTCATCCATGTGAAAACGCGCGGGAGAGATTCCGCGCGCTTTTCCGTGCGCGGGCCGGATTATGGCCGGGTTTTCCGGACTTCTGCGGCGCTGGGCGGCCAAATTTCTATAAATACTGTTTACTATCAATATTTTATAATAAATCCTGATTGGGCTGGAGGTCGCCGCCTTCGCCGATGAAGCGGTGACATGGCCACCTCCGATGCCTATCTGGCCTCGGCCAGGGCGGGAATCAGGTTGCTGTTTGGGGGCAAATACGTGCCTGGGACTGGCTGAGGCCCATGCCATTGTCGCCCATACCCCCGGCAGGCGTGTCAGAAGCGGGCTGTTTCTGGCTGGCACCGGCGCCGGATTCTGCGTGGGTTTAGTCGCTGACAGCCGTGCGCGCGCTAGATGTGGGAGAAAAAAGCCCGTTTTGCTGGGCTTGGCGGCTTTCCACAGGCGTTGAAAAAAAAGCGAAATAATCGCGGTTTTAGCGTTTGACTTCAGGGGACCCCCGAACCTATAACCCGCGCCCACGCTGCTTCGCGGCTTCGGTTGCGACGCGGTGGTTCGTTTGAAATTCGACGTGAAAATCGTCCAGACGGCGCTGTTTGACATTGTGATTTAAGGAAGGGGAACGTGGGCGGCGGCTCGGTATGCCACTCGCGTCAAAGGTCAAACTTTGGCGCAAACAATCGAGCAACGACGCATAATGCTCGCGTTCTTCTGCAAGACTAAAATTGTACAAATGTTCGGTCGGCGAAAGCCGGCCAAACCCTTGTCAATACAGTTTTGCGAACACGCAACTGACCGGTGCAAGCCGGTCATAGAGAGCGTTAGCGTCGTCTGCGTATAGGATCAAAACATGAGAGTTTGATCCTGGCTCAGAACGAACGCTGGCGGCAGGCCTCAAACATGCAAGTCTAGGGGGGTAGCAATACCCACCGGCGGACGGGTGCGTAACGCGTGGGAACATACCTTTCGGTACGGAACAACTGCGGGAAACTGCAGCTAATACCGTATACGCCCTTACGGGGAAAGATTTATCGCCGAAGGATTGGCCCGCGTTCGATTAGCTAGTTGGTGAGGTAAAGGCTCACCAAGGCTACGATCGATAGCTGTTCTGAGAGGAAGATCAGCCACACTGGGACTGAGACACGGCCCAGACTCCTACGGGAGGCAGCAGTTGGGAATCTTGGACAATGGGGGAAACCCTGATCCAGCCATGCCGCGTGAGTGATGAAGGCCTTCGGGTTGTAAAACTCTTTCGACGGGGACGATAATGACGGTACCCGTAGAAGAAGCTCCGGCTAACTTCGTGCCAGCAGCCGCGGTAATACGAAGGGGGCTAGCGTTGTTCGGAATTACTGGGCGTAAAGCGCGCGCAGGCGGTCTTCCAAGTCAGTGGTGAAAGCCTGGAGCTCAACTCCAGAACTGCCATTGAAACTGTAAGACTTGAGTACGAGAGAGGTGAGTGGAATTCCCAGTGTAGAGGTGAAATTCGTAGATATTGGGAAGAACACCAGTGGCGAAGGCGGCTCACTGGCTCGTAACTGACGCTCAGGCGCGACAGCGTGGGGATCAAACAGGATTAGATACCCTGGTAGTCCACGCCGTAAACGATGAATGCTAGCCGTTGGATAGCTTGCTATTCAGTGGCGCAGCTAACGCATTAAGCATTCCGCCTGGGGAGTACGGCCGCAAGGTTGAAACTCAAAGGAATTGACGGGGGCCCGCACAAGCGGTGGAGCATGTGGTTTAATTCGACGCAACGCGCAGAACCTTACCAGGGTTTGACATCCTACGACCGCTCCCTAATAGGAGTTTTCCCGCAAGGGACGTAGAGACAGGTGCTGCATGGCTGTCGTCAGCTCGTGTCGTGAGATGTTGGGTTAAGTCCCGCAACGAGCGCAACCCTCGCCTTTAGTTGCCATCATTCAGTTGGGCACTCTAGAGGGACCGCCGGCGACAAGCCGGAGGAAGGTGGGGATGACGTCAAGTCCTCATGGCCCTTACACCCTGGGCTACACACGTGCTACAATGGCGGTGACAGTGGGCAGCTACTTCGCGAGAAGCGGCTAATCCCAAAAAACCGTCCCAGTTCAGATTGTACTCTGCAACTCGAGTACATGAAGGTGGAATCGCTAGTAATCGCAGAACAGCAGGCTGCGGTGAATACGTTCCCGGGCCTTGTACACACCGCCCGTCACGGCATGGGAGTTGGTTCTACCCGAAGGCAGTGCGCTAACCGCAAGGGGGCAGCTGACCACGGTAGGATCAGCGACTGGGCCGAAGTCGTAACAAGGTAGCCGTAGGGGAACCTGCGGCTGGATCACCTCCTTTCTAAGGATCGAGATTTCGGATAGCTCACGCCATCCCAATCTCGTCACTAGACAATGGCGCCTTGCCGCCGTCCTCGTTTCCCTTCCTTTTCCGTCGTAGTTCGTGCGCCATTGGGCTTGCGCGAACTGCTGGACGAAGCCTCATCGGGCTTGTAGCTCAGTTGGTTAGAGCGCGCGCTTGATAAGCGTGAGGTCGGAAGTTCAAGTCTTCCCAGGCCCACCACCCTTCGCGCTCGACAGACTAACGGGGCCATAGCTCAGTTGGGAGAGCGCGTGCTTTGCAAGCATGAGGTCGTCGGTTCGATCCCGTCTGGCTCCACCAGTCGTCGAGGATTACCGGCCAGCAGTATACGACGGAAAATCAAACAGCTTCGGCCGTGCGCAAGCACGTCCGTGGACTTTGACATTGTGAAGGCGGGTTAGCCGGTTCGCACAACCGGGTAATCTAGAATACGACACTCAAGACTGATCGCATGAAAATCTGTGTCTTCGTAAAGCTGGCCTTTCCGCTGGCTTTGCTTCTGGACATGGAACGATTGCTGAGCGATCAAGCGTTAAAGCAAGGGCATCTGGGGGATGCCTTGGCGCACACAGGCGATGAAGGACGTAGCACGCTGCGATAAGCTGCGGTGAGGGGCGAGCACCCTTTGACCCGCAGATTTCCGAATCGGGAAACCGAATGCGAAAGCATTATCTGCACCTGAATACATAGGGTGGAGAGGCAAACGCGGGGAACTGAAACATCTAAGTACCCGTAGGAAAGGACATCAATTGAGACTCCGTTAGTAGTGGCGAGCGAAAGCGGACTAGGCCAGTGGCCTTCATGTAAAAACCGGAATGTTCTGGAAAGGACAGCCATAGCGGGTGATAGCCCCGTACGGGTAAAAAGCATGAGGGTCCTCGAGTAAGGCGGGACACGTGAAATCCTGTCTGAACATAGGGCGACCACGCTCTAAGCCTAAGTACTCGTGTGTGACCGATAGCGAACTAGTACCGTGAGGGAAAGGTGAAAAGCACCCCGGCAAGGGGAGTGAAACAGACCTGAAACCGGATGCCTACAAACAGATGGAGCGGGCTCACCAAAGGTGAGTTGCTTCGTCGAACCTTGCTTCAAACGCAGTGTCGAAAACGCCGATCGCGGAAGGAATTCCGTGGCCGGCGAATGACGACATTGTTGATGTTGAAACAAGGTTCGACGAAACGGCTGGCTTTTGGCGAGCCCGTGACATCGTACCTTTTGTATAATGGGTCAGCGAGTTCGTCTGTCTAGCAAGCTTAAGCCGTAAGGCGGAGGCGCAGCGAAAGCGAGTCTGAATAGGGCGACTGAGTTAGACGGATGAGACCCGAAAGCAAGTGATCTAGCCATGACCAGGTTGAAGGTGCAGTAACATGCACTGGAGGACCGAACCCACGTCTGTTGAAAAAGACGGGGATGAGTTGTGGCTAGGGGTGAAAGGCCAATCAAACTTGCAGATAGCTGGTTCTCTGCGAAAGCTATTTAGGTAGCGCCTCGTATATCACCATTGGGGGTAGAGCACTGGATGGGCTAGGGGGCTTCACCGCTTACCAAACCTAACCAAACTCCGAATACCAATGAGTGCTGAGTACGGGAGACACACGGCGGGTGCTAACGTCCGTCGTGAAGAGGGATAAAAACCCTGACCTACAGCTAAGGCCCCCAATTCATGGCTAAGTTGGAAAGGATGTGAGGTTCCCAAAACAATCAGGATGTTGGCTTAGAAGCAGCCATCATTTAAAGAAAGCGTAACAGCTCACTGATCTAAATAAGGAACTTTGCGCCGAAGATGTAACGGGGATCAAGCCATGAGCCGAAGCTTAGGATTCACCGCAAGGTGAATGGTAGCAGAGTGTTCTGTATGCCTGCGAAGGGTGAGCGTGAGCGAGCCTGGAGGTATCAGAAGTAAGAATGCTGACATGAGTAGCGATAAAGAGGGTGAGAGACCCTCTCGCCGGAAGTCCAAGGGTTCCTGCGTCAAGTTAATCTGCGCAGGGTTAGCCGGACCCTAAGGCCAGGCCGAAAGGCGTAGCCGATGGGAATGCGGTAAATATTCCGCAGCCTGTGGGAAGTGACGGATCTCGTAAATTGTTCGCCCTTACTGGATTGGGCGGGCCGTGAAGAGGTCCCAGGAAATAGCTCCCACGTATAGTCCGTACCCCAAACCGACACAGGTGGACTGGCAGAGTATGCTAAGGCGCTTGAGAGAACTTTGTTGAAGGAACTAGGCAAATTGCCCTCGTAACTTCGGAAGAAGAGGGCCCGGTCTCAGCGCAAGCTTTGGCCGGGGGCACATAGCAGGGGGTGGCGACTGTTTACTAAAAACACAGGGCGCTGCGAAATCCAAAGATGACGTATAGCGTCTGACGCCTGCCCGGTGCTGGAAGGTTAAGAGGAGATGTGAAAGCGTTGAATCGAAGCCCCAGTAAACGGCGGCCGTAACTATAACGGTCCTAAGGTAGCGAAATTCCTTGTCGGGTAAGTTCCGACCTGCACGAAAGGCGTAACGACTTCCCCACTGTCTCCAACAAAGGCTCAGCGAAATTGAATTCCCCGTGAAGATGCGGGGTTCCCGCGGTCAGACGGAAAGACCCCGTGCACCTTTACTGCAACTTTACGCTGGCATTAGGAATGTGATGTGTAGGATAGGTGGTAGGCTTTGAAGCCGTGGCGCTAGCCATGGTGGAGCCATCCTTGAAATACCACCCTTTGTGTTCCTGATGTCTAACCGCGACCCATCACTGGGTCCGAGACAGCGTATGGTAGGCAGTTTGACTGGGGCGGTCGCCTCCCAAAGAGTAACGGAGGCGCGCGATGGTAGGCTCAATCCGGTCGGAAATCGGATGTTGAGTGCAATGGCAAAAGCCTGCCTGACTGCAAGGTCGACGGACCAAGCAGAGACGAAAGTCGGTCATAGTGATCCGGTGGTCCCGCGTGGAAGGGCCATCGCTCAACGGATAAAAGGTACGCCGGGGATAACAGGCTGATCGCACCCAAGCGTCCATAGCGACGGTGCGGTTTGGCACCTCGATGTCGGCTCATCACATCCTGGGGCTGTAGCCGGTCCCAAGGGTATGGCTGTTCGCCATTTAAAGTGGTACGTGAGCTGGGTTTAGAACGTCGTGAGACAGTTCGGTCCCTATCTGCCGTGGGTGTTCGAAACTTGAGGAGACTTCTTCCTAGTACGAGAGGACCGGAAGGAACGTATCTCTGGTGGATCGGTTGTCATGCCAATGGCATAGCCGAGTAGCTAAATACGGACGAGATAACCGCTGAATGCATCTAAGCGGGAAACTCACTCCAAAACCAGGTTTCGCTTGAGAGCCGGGGAAGACTACCCCGTCGATAGGCCAGGTGTGTAAGCGCGGCAACGCGTTGAGCTTACTGGTACTAATCGCTCGATTGGCTTGATTGCCAGCACTCGTTTCATGTCTGGAAGCAAATCCAGACTGAGAAAAAAGCTCAGATCTAAGTGTCGTATTCGTGCAGCCCGTGTGAAAGCACGGGTGGTTTTTCAGTCCTTCGCCGACCTGGTGGTCATAGCGAAGGAATTCTACCCGATCCCATTCCGAACTCGGCCGTCAAAGCCTTCTGCGTCCATGGTACTGCGGCTCAAGCCGCGGGAGAGTAGAACGCTGCCAGGTCTGCCAAGGACTGAAAAACACTAGAAGCCCGCCAACACAATTCAAGAAAGCCCCCGCCAGGAAACTGGCGGGGGCTTTTTCGTTTTTTGCTCAGTCGGCACCGAAGCCTTCAACGCAAGATGTCTCGTGCGCAGGGTTTTGCAGCCGGGCGTTGCGGTGTTCGACCGTGATGGCCCGATTTTCTCGAAGATCGTGGAAAGCCAGCACGCGCCCGACGGTATCGAGCCCGTTGAATCAGTCGTTGCGCGCCATGCGCTGCGCCGGCTTCAGGATGAAGCCCGAGATGGCATAGATCCGGGTCCCGAACTGGCCGCTGGGCATGTCCCACACGCGCACTTTCGACCAGTCATTGTTCGCGCTGACATCAAGCACCGGCGTGGCGCGGTCGATTTCGCCGCGGTTTAGCCAGTTGGCCTGTTCGACGCGGATCTCGCGCGGCGAAACGACATGGCTCACCACCGCCAGGTGACCGCGCGTCAGGCGCGACGAGCCGGAGAATACAATCACTGCTTCTTCGGCCGGATGGGCGACGCGGGCATAGAGATTCTTGGCGCGTTCCCACCAGTGCTTGGCGTCGCCGAAAATGTTCAGACCAGAAAGCGAGCGGGCATATTCGACGCAATAGAGAAACTTGTTGCCCTTTTCCCAGCTCGGCCTGGGCGGCTCTGCCACCTGGGGCGCTGCCGGCAGGCGCAGATCGGTGGCCGCAACGTCCAGCGTGTCCGTCTGCATTGCCGCCACCGAACGGGCGATGCGCACGGCCGGTGTCACTTCAACGGGGGTGACAACGCCAGTCTCTGGCGCGGAAGATCCCAGGAAACCCCAGAGCGCGGTGCCGACCTGGCCTAGCTGCGTTCCGACCTTGTCGAGATGCTGGCCGACATCGCCGATGACATCGGCGCGGGCAGGCGAGGTGATCGCCGCACACAGGGTCAGAGAAACAAGAAGTCTGCGCATGGTCCTAAAAGTCCGGCTTTGCGTTTACGGTCGTGACCTGCGCGAACATTGCCCTCGCAGGGTGCATTGTCGGACTGGATTGCCTGGGTGCCCTCGCAGACCTTCGCACGGGTGGATTAAGCCCGTCCCAGCTGGTGTCACAAAGACGTTTTATCGTCACGGTTAAGTGGCATTTTAGCAACAAAAAATCATTGGAAACGCTGAATATTTTCTACTTATTGCATAGCAGCATCACGAGGCCGTGGCGGCCCCGCACCCCAGCCAAGAAAAAACGCCCGGCGGCCTGAGACACCGGGCGTTGGTTCCTGAGATGGCTCGAAGGGTTACTTCTTCAGGGAAGCGACCATGGCGAGGGACTTCTCGACATGCTCGACCGGGGACAGCTTGTCCTGGGCGGACGACATCGTCGCCAGAACCTTGCCGTCGCGGCCCAGCACGTAGGTGACGCGCTCGATCAGGACGTGGTTCAGCTCCTGGCCCTTATTGTCCTTGGCGCCTTCACGCGCCTTGCCCACATTCAGCTTGAAGCTGGTGGCGATCTTGCCATCGGCATCGGAGGCCACAGGGAACTTGCCGGCGCAGAAGGCCGGATCGGCGGAGAAGGTGTGCAGGCGTTCGAGCTGGTCGCCGGAAACGCCGATGATGCTGGCGCCGGCCGCAGTGAACTTGTCCGCATCCTCGGCAAAGGCGTGCGCCTCGGCATCGCAGCCGCCGGTGTAGGCCGACGGGAAAAAGTAGACCACCACCGGGCCCTTCGCGAGCGCGCTCTTGAGGTTAAAGGTGAAGTCCTTGCCCCCGAGGCTGCCCTTGAGGGTGAAATCAGGCGCGGCATCTCCGGCGGTCAGGGCGGCAAAGGCGGGTGTGGCGCAGGCGGCCGCGATCAGGCCTGCCAGAATGAGCTTTTTCATGCGTGAATTCCTTCCTGGAAAGCGTGACCCTAGCATGGGTACCTGCGTGGTTGAAGGTGGTCCGTCCGGCCGTTAGCTTGGGCCAAACCGCACCAGGCTCTCAAAAAGTGAGGAAAAATGGGCGTTTCTCGGCTAGAGCATATCAATATCCGGTGCCTGAACCGGCAGCAGACCCGCGATTTCTATGTCGATCTGATCGGGCTGGAAGGGGGCCCGCGCCCCGATTTTCCCTTTCGCGGCCACTGGCTATACCTGGGCGATGTGCCGGTGGTGCACCTGACCGAGGCCGCCGACCATCCCGGCTCCTGGACCGGCAATCTGGCGCGGGATGCCGTGGCGGATGAAGGCACCGGCCCGTTCGACCATGTCGCCTTCCGGGGTGAGGATTTGGACAACATGCGCGCCCGGTT
>Ga0209190_1001640_pt1 | contig 15530 bp, 13 predicted proteins | sample M_140205_XF_Meta_FD_187315 | JGI IMG/M metagenome (GOLD analysis project Ga0209190, IMG submission 187315) | Freshwater microbial communities from Lake Montjoie, Canada to study carbon cycling - M_140205_XF_MetaG (SPAdes) (version 2) | ecosystem: Environmental > Aquatic > Freshwater > Lake... | reverse complement strand
GTCATCTCCTGTGTCATCGCCAGTGTCATCTCCGGTATCATCACCGGTATCATCACCTGTGTCATCGCCAGTATCATCTCCAGTATCATCTCCAGTATCATCTCCAGTATCATCACCGGTATCATCACCCGAATCATCTCCACTGTCACCTGTGTCTCCAGCGTCACCTGCGTCTCCGGCGTCTCCGGCGTCTCCAGCATCACCTGCGTCTCCAGCATCACCGGCATCACCTCCGGCATCTCCACCTGCGTCACCGCCGCCGTCTCCTCCGCCGCCGTCTCCTCCACCGCCGCCATCACCACCACCTCCACCGCCGCCATCACCACCACCGTCATCATATTCTACAAGTCCGGTATGAGGATTGACAGCGCCACTGCCTCCACGCTGTTTTAGCATGTCGGCTTCTTCTTGAGTAATGTGTGCTACAATGGTGTCGTCACCGCGTCCACGTTTGGCTAGCTCTCGGGCTAGGCGTGCTAGATCAGCGTCACTTAATTTGCTGAAATCAATTCGGGAGTTAGTTTTTTTCATGGGTGGAGGTTCCTGTCTTATTGCATATTTATGCTAAAATTTTGATCAATAGTATGCGCCAAAGTCCGGCTCACGTTTGAACTTCTCTACGTAGGCTTTCCAGCCCATGGCAAAGTCTTCACAGGTAAACAAACTGATGAGTTCTTTTCGTTGAACGTAGTTCTCAGGATGCGTGGCCTGTGTTTTATTAATCAATGTAGCATATTGTCCGGCCACAGGCAGGCCAAATGCTTCTAGAGTCTTAGCGGCATTCTTTAATGTGTTTTGACTGCCAGCTACATCATCTACTAGTAGAATAGGTAATCCTATGCTACGTCCTTCTGTAAAGTTTAACAAGCCGTAGACTTTACGTGCTTTCTTTAAACTAATCATTGGTGTGCCCAAGATAGTGGCCATGGCTAGGCCTAGGGGAACGCCGGCATCTTCACAGGCACCAATTTGAACATTCTTATCGGGCAGTTTATCTACTAACAATTCTGCGGCTGTGAATATAAATTTGGGATCAAACATGCAACGGCGTAGATATATCTGCCATCCATAACTTGTGTTTGCTCGCTTGCCGGGTAGTCTGTGGCCATTGGGTGCTACTCTGTACACAGCACGATGTTCTATTTCATCACGTAGGTATTCCCACTTGGCGGCTTTCATGGCTTCTTGGGCCACTGTGTGCAATTCTTGTGCTCTTTGACTATTCATATCTTTTCCTTTTCTATTAAAATTTAACAACTTGAACGCTAATGCTTCTGTTGCCTAACTTGCTCTGCGTAACTTCACAGGCTCCTGTATCATTTATCACTCTAAACAACAAATCTAGCCTGTACAAATAATAAGCACTACTAGGATTATCAATTACGCTGGTAAACACAGTTTTCTCTGCAGGTAATGTATTTGATATTGATGTAGCTGTAATTGTGCCGCCGACAAACGGATCAGCTATGGTAAAAGTTAGACCTGTGGTTAGACCTGCTATAGTTGTTAAAGCAGTTCCACCTAGGGTTTCACTGAGTGTAAATGTTGTTGTGCCGTTTGTAGCAATAATATAATACGTTTTTGGATTTGAGTATCCTGTGATATTACCTACGCCGCCGCCTGTTAACAGTCCGCTTATTTTAACCAATTGGTTAACAGCCAAAGTAGAAGCTGTGCAAGTGAATTGACCTGCCGTACCGGCAATGGCAACACCTGTAATATATGGCGCCACGCTGTTGAACGTAACCGAATTTTCTGTGCAACCTGTAACAGTATATGTGCCGTTGTATATATTTGGACTAACACCGGATACTACTATACTTGAACTTACAGCAAAAGGTGCTAATCCCGATGTTAAAGGATCAAAACTTAAAGTAACTGCGCTGCCGGTACTGGCTGCATCGGTAATGCTGATGCTGTTGCTTACATTATATTGATAAGTCTGCAGAGCCACAGTTTGATCATAGTAATATTGAAACTCTGTGTTAGTCAATGTCGTAGGAGGTACCGCTATGAATCTATTAATTGCTACACTATATTCTAAGGTTGTTGCCGCTGTGGCAGTATATGTTATTGTGTTGTCAACTTGAGCACTAATAAACACACGATCCAAATTACCGTTGACAGTGGCATTGCTGTTACAGTCTGTGGTATTCCAATATACCGAACCAGGGAAGCCAGGATCAACGCCCACTGTGGGAGGTTGTATGGTATTACTGACTTTGATTGATCCTCCTGTAGTAGTGCCGAAATTGGCGATGTCTACAGCACTTTGTAGAGTCACTGTGCTTTCAGTGCAGGCCACAACGCCGGGCCCTGTATACAATCCATTGTAATATGTGCTGTTGAATATCAAAGGCAACATACCTAGTTCAAATGGTGGCGTAGGCTGTGCTGAAGCAAAGGTCACTAGGATAGTTCTTGCATCCTGCCATTCTATTGTACCAATTGATATAGGCGCAACATACAATGTAGCAGGAGGTAAGTTATAAAAACTAACAGCGCCTTGAACAGCACCTGTGTTGGCCACTGTCAGCGGAACCAGCCATGGTGTGGTTGCTTCGTCATAGCTGTCTGCTACTCTAGCACCTGTGGCTATGTTAGTACCATAAACGTATTGTCCTATAACAATCTTTGATGGAATGTTAGGATCATTTTGTCTTACGCTGCCAGGATTACTCACAGTAATTTCAGTGCTAGCACTGGCACCATGCGCTGGTGTAGTATAGCCTGCTACCGTACTGGGCTGACGCACATTACCACGTAGCCATGCTGTGAAACTGTCGCTGAAGCCCGAGAAGTTTTGGCCTAGGCCACTAGGACCACTGAGCGCATAGTTGATGGCTTCAACTAGACTTTCACTGTCCTTGCTGGCGTACTCTACTGGAAACTGTGCCATTAACGATCATCCTCAACTTGTGTATACTGCCATGTAATGCCTGTGACCATCCATATTTGTTGATTACTAGAATCTGCCATTTTCACACTGTTAACACGATAAGCATTTTGGTTATACTGCATCCACGGATATTCTGTGTCACTGCGTATTGTGCCTGTGTTAACACTAGCTGGCGCTTGTCCTACTGAGTTAGCACCTAATAAGGTTACGTCTAGTTCACCTATTAAGTTAGTTGATACTGTGCCACTTAGGGTCTGTGGTCCTGCAACTGTGCCTAACCAACTTACACTAGTGGTAGTGCAGGTAGTCACTGTCTTAACACCATTGAAGCCGTTGGGACTAACGTTTTGAATCAGTATGGTGTCACCGGTGTTGAATGGTGCGCTTTCTTGTTCTGCAAAGGTCACTGTGTTATATGTGCCATCTGTACTTGCTGACAATGTAGTAAAGCTGGCCGCTGAGATTGGAACTTCATTGTTGTTCAAGTTGACAAACTCTGGTAATATTCTATGCACCATTAGTTTGCCACTGTAGTCATTTAATAGTTTAATGTTGTCACGTTCAAAGTAACTGTTAATTGAACCTGTGGTATTTTCTGCTGTGATCAAGAAAGCATAGCCTTGATCCTTTTGCACAATCTTCTGTGCGGATTCTCCACGAGCATAGATCACTGTTCTTGTAGCAGGACGATATAACCAAGTGCCTGAGGTTGGACTAAAGAAACGCACAGGACTTTCCGCGGCTGCTGTGGCCATGGTAACATCACGAGGAGCATTCCAACAGTCTAGGTCGTAACGATAAGATATCATCTTATTAGGCACACCATTGGTAGCATCTACAGTAGGATAGTAGATCTCAATTTGATTACGCTGTGTGTTGGCCTGCATGTAAATTCTATCTGTGTAGCGTTGATCAATTTGATTAAAGAACCAATTCTTTACACGTTGATTACCTAGGCCCACAAACTGTGTGCCATCAAAGGCCCATACATCACGGGCATCAATACCATAGATAACTTTGTCTGTGTTGGCAAAACAGTTTGCTGATAGTAATCCTCGGCCTTGGTTAAACAATCTAACACCTAGGATAGGAGCATTGGTAGTGGTATAGTTGATAGGACTAAACACAACTGTGTCCCAATAACTACATAGGAATAGTTGTCCGTTACTGGGGAAAGCATCTAAGCTGGCGCCACGTAGGGGAACTTCAAGTTGGTTGGCCACGTTTAAGATTGTAGGTGTCCATGTTAGAGGCGCATCATTGAGTCCAAAGTTCTGTGACCATTGTACGGTAACAGGATATTCTTCTGTTTGACTAGTGACCTTGTTGACTGCTGTTAGGTTGCCTGCTACTAGAATACTACCAACGTTGGGCGTGTTGTATAAGCGCATCCATCCTGCGCTTACGCTAGTCCAATTGGGATTATAGTTCCATGAATATTCTGGTGCCACTGTGCCTACTGAGTTACCAGGATAGACTGTGCCGATACCATTAGGAGCGTTAAAGTTTATTGTTGATGTGGTCGCTGATACAACTTCAAATACACCATTAAAGTAATTGTTGACGTTGCTGATCTGTATTGACTCTCCTGCAACGAACGGAGCTGTGGGCTGTGTTTGGTCTAAGGTGATTTGGTATTCTGTATTTGACACATAAGTGATGTTTGATATACCCATGGGTATTTGATTACTGTACATGATCATGCGCGGTAATTCTGGACCTACAGTGCCCGGCGTAGTTTGTGCGCCCCATGTTCCCGTCAATGCGTAACTCACGCTGGTAGTGGTTGATGCAGTAACAGTATAAGTTCCTTGATACTGCGCCGGCACAATAGTTGACACTGCTATAGTCTGTCCTACGTAGAAAGGAAAGTATACAAATGTCAGGCCTGTTGTGGCGCCGGGCAGTGTTGTAACCGCTGTGCCACCTAGCGTAGTGCTTAACGTGAATTCATTAAAGCCATTTGTTGCTACAATGAAATAAGTTGTAGGATTTGAATAGCCTGTGATTGCAGGAGGTTGAATACTAAATGTCAATCCTGTGGTTGATCCTGCTGTGGTAACAATAGCTGATCCGCCTGTGGTCTTCAATGTAAACAGCGTGGATCCATTTGTAGTAGCAACGACATAGGTAGTAGGATTACTATAACCTGTGATAGTGCCTGTGCCAGTTAACGTGCCCGAAATAATGACTTGTTGTCCTACCAATAATGTAGTTGGAGCACAGGCAAATAAACCTGAGGTATTCACAATGCCCACACCCACTGTGTAAGTTAATCCTGTGGGCGTACCTGCTGTGGTAACAATAGCCGAACCTGCGGCAGTGACCAACGTGAATGTTGTTGTGCCATTGGTCGCTGAAATTCTATATGTAGTAGGATTGGTATAGCCTGTAATAGAACCTGTGCCACCTAGTGTGCCACTGATAGTAATTGTTTGTCCTACGCTGAGTTGTGTAGCTGTGCATGAAAATTGGCCTGCTGTGCCTGTGATCTTTACACCGGCTAAGGTTGCTGTGGGAACTACCACTGGTGTAGTTATGGTGCCTGACACAGTGACCTTTTGGTTGACCTTAAGTTGTTCTCCACTGCTGTATGAAAACTCACCTTCAGTGCCAGTAATAGTCACAGTGGCCAAAGGTGTTTGTTGGGCAAAACCTATAGTAGCTGTGCCACCGCCGGATGTTGCTGATGTTGTAGGTATTCTTAGTGCAGTATCTTCTGGCCAGAACATTGGAGGATTCTGTGCATCATTGAAGAAAGGCACAGTGCCATTCCATGATTCTGTGATGTTCTGTCCCTGTGTGTAAGTACCTACACCATTGACAGGAGTAATGTTATACCATAGATAGTTACGTGCGGCATACCATTCGCCATCTTCCTGCGCTACAATAGTCCAGAATCTACCATCTTGTCTAAAGCCTGAACTGACGTAAGTAGGTGTGCCTGGTGTTGCCTGTGCTAGAATACTTTGATCACCACTGACACTTCTAATGCCTCTAACATCGGTTTCAACGTTGAGACCTGCATTGAATTCATTGGCGCCCAGTGCGGCTGCCGGTACGTCTGGTGTAAATGACATTTTCGCAAATGGTATGCGAACTTCGTTGAGACTGCTGTTTATTTGTTTGGGCATCTTAGATTCCTTGATTACATTATTTATAGCTTTTTATTCAGCCTAAGAAAAACTTTGTTTGAATTTCCGTGAAGTTAGACTGTGCCTTTAATGAAAGCAAAGTCATCACAGTTGAATAACTTGTTCAATCTACGTACCTGTGCGGCTGCATTTCCCTCATTGGTATAGCTAAGTTTCATATACTTTCTACGCTGTGGACCTAGGCCTGCGGCTAGATGTCTAATGTTTATAGGTTTCTTTTTGTAGACTATGACATAACAGTCTTCTGCTTCTAGTAGTTCTAATTGTGTGCCTGTGTCTGTGACAATGCTGGTAATTATTTTTGGTTGTGGTCTTGCCATTTTATACGTCCTTGAATCTGTCTGCGAACTGTGGGTACTTTAAACTAAATGCAAATGCATCATGATCTTCTAATACTGCCCACATTGTTTTGAACTGCCAATCAATGCCAGTTTGGAATGGATGCTTTTGATGAAACTCTTTGAGTGCTTGATGTAATTCGGTATGATCTAGAGGTAGTCCTTCATATTCTATGCTTTGTGTAATCTTTTTCATAGTAAGGGATTTCTTCTGTTAGTGGGTTTGATAATGAAATGTTCTGGATTACAGCAACGTTGATTGTGACATGTAAGTTTAACTTGATAGTCACTGACATCTTGGTTGTTTTTGTCCATCCAAACTAATCTACGTGCCTGCGTCATTTGTTGCTCACCGTTCTTCCAAGCACCCATTAGTGCTCCTGTAGGACTCATTGCTCCCCGCCAATTCATGCAGCCATTGGCATCTGGTTCAGTGTCAATCTTTGACCATAACAGTTCGCTGTTCCAGCCCCATGGACCTTGTTGTTTAAAGCCTGGCTTTTTGTGATAATAAGGACCTATGTGTGGCATTATAGTTGTCTTTCTAGTAGGCTCAACATGTTTGCGTTGTTACGAAATAAGTCTATGAGTCCCAATGCAATCAAATCAACTTGTCGTTCTGTGAGTTGTAGATCTAGTTTTAGCTCTATACAGTGACAGAGTTCATGTAGTACGGTGTGTATCAAAGTTTCCGCACTTTGATTTGGACTAATGACGATTTCGTGTTGATCTGCTCGGCATTGACCTAGGTCATCTCCTAGTTCATAGGCGTCTGCTGTTCTTATCTGCCATTGCTGACCAAATAATGTAAATGTGTCTGGTATCTGTGCCATATGTCTCCTTGTATGTAAGTGTATTTACCTCTGTCATTCTTGAGTTTCTTGCATCATGCGTTCAGCATACATAGGAAACTTAACCACTAGTTCATTGAAAGTTTGTCTAGTCAAAGCGGTTTGTTCTTGATTCATTAACAAACTCATGCGTTGTTTAAACTCTTCATATTCATAGTCAATGTCTTCTTGCACAAAGCGTTCAACATGTTGTGGCATATAATAGTCTTCGGGCAAATTAAATTTATGAGCATAAGTTTTCATATAAACACGACTTTGTCCACCATCCTTGTTGTCCCACATTTCAATTTTGCAGTTTGTTTGATCTAAAACAAATTCTAGCTTTTGATCGGGAAACAACCATTGTATGTTCCAAAATGCAGTGTTATTACTTTTAAGCAATTGAGCTCGCACTAAACTAGGCACTGGTGGCATATACCATTTGTGCATGGTACCTTTTTTATTAGTTCTCAATGTTTGGCGTTCGCTGGGCATGCCTAACAATGGTGGTATGCTACTAGGTCTTTGAATGTCATCTTTGATCAGTTGACTTTCCTGTCTCCATTGTTCATACTGCTGGGCATGTGTTTTCCAACGTTGTCTACGTGCTAGATCACTGGGAGGCCAACTCAATGTTGTTTGTAGTTGTACTGGACGTAGGGGTGTCAGCATCCAAATATTAAGTTTGTATCTACCTTTGTATTTTGGACGATCTTGGTCCCAACCACCATACCAATGGTTATCCAGCATGTCCGGATAGTTGTCTATCAGTGTTATTTTCAATTGATTAATCCTTTTACTTTTCATTTCTATTCCTTTTTTCTATTCCAGGGTTAGTCTGCATCTAGTAGTATATAGCATATAAGATGTATATATATATGTTTGTATTACTAGATGCAGACTACGTCTAGTACGGCATCTATACAAACAGAACTTCGTTCTGCTTCGCCGGGTGTCTCGTTACTGCTCGTTAGAGCTATGCACTTACTACTAGATGTAGACGAGTTCCGGCAAAAAAATCAACCAAACAAATCATTGTAAGTTGTGTTGACCTGTGGTCTTAGATTGCCCATTCTAAACTCCCATTTTGTTTCTTGTTTGATTGCCTGTGCCAGTGCTGGTTGTATAACGCCATTGCTACCAGTACGCCAATTGACCAAGTTGGTGTCAACTAGGTCTTTGATGGGACATCTAAGCATGTCGCCATGTCGTAGATTATAACCCCGGTGTGTGTTATATGTAGGTATTGCTCCCTTGGGATGACTGCGATTAAAAAGATATTGGATTTCGCCGACTGTAAAATAACCTTTTTCGTCGTAGTTCTTTAGTGCTTTTTCTAGAGCTGGCCAACCATTCTTATCCAAATCATGGTCATACATATTTTTGAATCTGGTCTTACAACTATCTAGCCACAGTGCTACTGCATATGTTGCGGTGTCTTTGCTCATTACTATCTCCTTGCGTGTAAGTTTATTTATCTATTATACCTTATTTTAGGTAGTTATGCAACTAAAATTTAGCCAAAAGAAAAGCCCAAGAAATGCGAAAAACTTGGGCTTTTCAGTGATACCATTGCAGTATCGTTGTAGGGACATTACACACTTAAAGAGAGCTACAGGCAAGGATAACAACACTTTGCCCCTACAATATTACTTATCTTATTAATCAAATATAAAGTCTGCAATTTTAAAACATATTTTGAATACTATACAACAAATAGTCCAAAACGCAAAAAAGCACAAAGCCACTATGCCCAAACCAAGTATAAATTCTATCATTATGCTGTCTCCAAACAAGCCAAGCGATAAGTTTCTTTAATCTTTGCTTCAATTATATCAATCTTTGCTTGCATTTCTGCGTCACCTTTAAACATCTTACGAGTATCACGGGCTTGTGCCATGTGAAGTTTGTAGATTTCGTGATGATCTGCTTGGCGAACATATTTTTCAAACTGTTGCCATTCTTGTTGTGTCATTTTTTTAGCCATTTAACGCTCCTTGCGTTGTTTGTTGAACATGTATGTATTATAACGCAAAAATTTATTTTCGTCAATTAAAACCTATTTTACAGGCGCCGCAAACAGCGAAAAAACCAGTGGTTTTCAGTGGTTTTCCTTAAATGGCTGTCTTTTGCCTGGTTCAGTGGTCTATATAGTACTAAAATATTACTTTATACTTTAGTGGTAAAAAAACCCCGATGCTTTTGACACCGGGGTAAAGGGGTAAGTAGAAATACTTGAGCATTAGTTCTCAAGCATGGTATTTATATCAAATTGCCGATCAATGATCCATGGTCTAGGTTCACCGACTCGGGTTTGTAGGTCTATGTTAAATTCCTGTTGTAGATTATCATAGTAGCCCATGAGATACAAGCGTTCATTTTCACTGATCACTGAGTCGCTGTTATTGGCTCTGGTCCAAAGGAATGGTCTACGTCGTCTCAGTTTACTGTAGCGATGTGGAGTAAAACAACTGACAAACTCACGTGGTTCAGCCCATGTCAAAAATTCTTCTTCCTGCGCTTCAGGCACATAATATATGGTCCACCAATACCGGGTTTTTACATCACGCACAAAGACATGATTCTTAATGAATGGACATTCTTCAATTCTGGGATTCAACACAGCATAGTTAAAGTTATCTGGTTCGGGCGTTGAGAATTCTGTGTCCGTGCTGTGAGGTCTTAGCCAGCTGATATGTCTGGCCAGTAGCAGTCTAGGATCGGTGATGTATCTACCTCCCACGGTAGTGGATTTGGGCATGACCCATTTGTCTTTGTTCATACTAGAATTTAGCTTTAAAACTCAATGACGAACGACAAGATAACCAATAACACCAATAACAGCCACTACAATACTGCCAATAGTAGCTACTAAAGTTGTTTGCCTTTGGCTGTTGTTGCGCTCCAACATGACTTTAATTTCACTGAAGCCTGTGTGCATCTGCTGTTTAATATCAGCAATTTGATCCTCCACCTTAGACAAACGTTGTTCAACTGCATCTAGTCTTCCTTCCAGGGCTTTGTATCTCTGTTCGCACAATGATACATGTAAATTTAAATCTTCTGCTTCTGTAGTCATGATTATAATGCCAAGTTGTTGCTAATGTAACTCCATCTGGCGTTAGTTGTATCCCAGAATGCCATGGCTCCGTTGACTACACCATTACCTGCGGCACTGTCACTGACAGCAGCCTGCCAGCCTACAGCACCAGTAATTGCATTCAATGCGGCTCTGGTATAACTTGGAAATGCCACTGGCAAAGCCATGGTAACTTTACTGCTGTCAACTGTGACCCTTGCTGTACTGGTATTACCATAGGCACCACCAGAAATTGTAAATGTGTCAGCACGATATGTTGCCGCTGAAGCTCTGTGATCAATGAGTTCAAGTCTATTACCTGCGTTCATTGTAGTAGCTGTGGGGAACGCACGAACTCTAAAACCTGTACCACAGTTGGTCACTGTGGCTATACTTAAACTTTGTGTGCCGGGCAATGACACAGCGGCAGTGTCAACACCAATTAACACACTAGTAGTTGTACTGGTGCCCACTGCCATATATGTGCCGTTGGTTACACCAGTGATGTTAGCTATGGTAATTAATGCGTTGGTACCAAATGGTATATTAGTTTGAGCACTATAAGTTACTGTGATAAATCGGCGAGCCAGTGTTAGACCTGTTAGTGTGCCAGCAGTTGTTGTCAGTGGTGGACCACCAGGTGTAGCACTTAATGTACATGAAGTTGTGCTGGCCACTGCAACAATATAATAAGTTCCAGCGGTAATACCAGTTCCAGTACCTGTTAGTGTACCAGTAACGTTTACAGCCTGTCCAACACTAGGCGTTGTTGCTGTAAATGAGATCTGTCCTCGGGTGCCTGTAATGGTTACTGATGACAAGGTTGTGCTAGTACGTGTGACGTTGGTAATTGTAGCACCACTGATGGTCAATGTGCCGTCTGCAAATGTTTCAAGTGCAAAACTTTGAACCTGTGTTGCATGTAAGCCGTTGAAACCGCCACCTTGATTTCTTGTGCCAATATAGTCAGTAAAGCCTGTGGTAGCATAACCATTGTAGTTAATAGTTCCCAGTGCGGCAGTGCTAATAAGTCCACTGGGCGCGGTCACTGCCACACCAGTAAATGGCACAGTTCCACTAGTGGCGCTGTTACCAAAAGCCGACTTCAATGAAAGAACCGCTGTGGTCAACGGACCTGCAAATGTATCACCAAAATATTGTGCAATCTGCTGTTGAGCACCATTGCCCAGTGTAGAAGCACTGTCCGGCATACTACTGGCAGCATCTAAACCGTTGTTACCAGATATTGATGTTAATGGTAATCCTGGAAATGTATAGTTTAAGTTAGTAGTAGCCAATAAACCGCCTAATACAGTACTGTTGTCTGTGACAACAACTTTACCAGTGCCGTTGGGTGTTAGTGTAATGTTGCCGTTGGTGCCCTGAGTTAATGTAATATTACCTGCGTTGGTGCCGTTGTTGGTGTTAAGAACCAAATTACCTGTGCCATTGGTTGTAATAGTAGCAGTGGCATTGCTATCACCAACTTGAACTGTATCTGCGACCAAGTCAACGTCACCTGTGCCATTGGGCGTAATTGTAATATCACCATTAGTGTTTGTACTACTGATAGTGTTTCCACTGATGTTTAAGTTATCTACATTTAATTCTGTGCTGACTGTGACAACGCCAGTGGAGTTGGCAATAGTTGCGGCTGCTGTGCCATCAAGCGCACGAATAGTTCCAACATCCAATGGTCCATTGGCACGCACACTGCCTGTGCCGTTAGGTGTTAAGTTGATAGAACCGTTGGTATCAGTGGCACTGATAGTATTAATTCTAATGTCAATGTTATCTACTTGCAGTGAACTACTAACATTAACAGCACCAGTAGAGTCTTGGATAGTCATTGCCGCTGTGCCGTCTTTGGCTTTGATGTTAGTGACTTCTAAGTTTGTAGTGTCCACAGTAAGAACACTGATATCGTCAGCAACCAAACTGTTGTTGATGGTAGTTGTGCCTGTATTAGCACCAATACTGACTGTAGTTGCACTTCCACCCATGCTTACAGTCAAAGCATTAGCATCGTTGAACAAACTTGCCGATGATGCAGTTGTTTTAACATCACCACCGTTGACATTTATATCACCAATGGTAGTAATATCGCCTGTGGTAGCATTAATGTCTGCGGTAGTATCGCCTACCTGTAAGCCAAATTTGACTCTAAATTTTTCGTTACTCATAATTCACACAATCCTTATAGTAATGTGGTTGCTATAATACTTACTGTTAAAGTATTTGCACTTGTTGATGTGCCTCTAATTCTTAAAGAGCCACTGCTGACATCTGCTGTAAATGTTGCCAAAGCACTACCGCTATACATTTCACCATATGTAGTTAATTTAGCTGTGGTTGCATCTATTCTCAATGCCAATGCTTCTACTGTATGCACAGCACCTGAGGTGTTATCGCTGATGTAGAACAAGCATTTTGATACATTTTTTGCAGTTGTAGACAATGTAATAGTTGTGCCTGTGGCCCAAGTTGTAGAATTACCAGTGTCAAGTCTAGCACGAGTATCATCAATGGTAATACTTGTGGCATCAACGTTGCCTGTGACCATTAAATCATTGTTAAGTTCAAATTGGTCATCGGTGTTATTATATTTTAAATATTGGCTAGTGCCTTTAAAATACAAGAAGCTGTCTGCGGCAGTTGAGTCTGCGTTAACTTGTATGTTAGGTCCATCTGCTATAAAATTACCCAGTGTGTAGATGCTACCATTGGCTTCAAAACGTGTGTTAGCTTCAATCCATTTAAATGTAGCATCACCACCGCTGGTTCCACGTTCAATGGTTAGACCTGCGTCTACACCTGCACTGGCCGCACCGTTGGCATTTAATGTAATGTCCGTGGCGTTTAAGAACAGGTCATCGTTGTCCACAGCCAACTGTGTTTTAATTGTTGTAGTAGCAGGATTAAAGTTACCCACAGGATCAACCTGTATCAAATATTCATTGTTGCCTGTGCTTTCATATTGACTAACCAAACGATGTGTGTAAGTTTCTGTGGTGCCAACAATTTGACCCATGAATATGCCACTGCTGTTACCATTCACCAAACTGCCAGTTCTGCGTTTTAAGAATTCTGCACTGACAACGCTGCCTGCTGTGCTACTGCCGTTGATAAATTGACTGCGATAAGCGAAATCAACAAATTCAAATTCATTGCTGTTGGCCCAGTTAGTGCCATTGTATATAATACTTTGACCTTGTTGTGGGCTGGTTAACACAACATCAATAAAGTCATACCATGTAGTGCTGTCAGCACTCCATTCAAAACTGTCTGTGGTAGCGTTCCAACGTATAGCGGCATTGTTGCCGGGTGCTACACGACCAAAGTTTAAGTAAGTATCTATGTCTGTTTTATCACTGTTGATAGTAACAGCATCACCCTGCACAGTTACAACACCAGATACGTTGGCATTGCCGTTGACATCTAAGACCTGTGTAGGAGTATCAGTGTTAATGCCAACTCGGTTGCTGACTATGGCAAATGTCAATGTTAGACCAGTGCCGTTGGTCAATGTAAGTGCTGTGCCGCCTGCTATTGTGCTGATGCGACATTGTGTTGAAGTTAAGCCTGCGGCAATAACATAGTAATATGAATTTTGCACTAGACCATTAGCTGTGGCTGTTTGATATAACAATCGCTGTCCAGCAGTATAACCATGTGCGCTACCAAATACTAGGGTATTGCCACCTGTGATGCTGGTAGCAGTTTTAGTGCTGTCTACATTAGTATAATCTATGTATAAACTGTCATTAAAAAATTTAGTCTCATCATTGCTTAAACGTAATAATGTATAAGTCAGCGGATATTGATCCACTGGTGCTTCAGTAAAATTATCAGTGCTCCAATCAAATCGCAATGCGCCACTAGTTGTCGTGCCATACCATGCACCGCCTATACCAAAGAAAGTTCGCTCAGTGGCATCAGTGGCACCACTGGTTCTGCCGAACACAACTGCTGGGCCAGCATCATCTGTGTTGTTGTTAGCGGCATCAGTGACACGCTCAAGTATTTTTATAGCACCCTTAGTTTCACCACTGGCTACTTCAGCAGTGGTTACTCTGCGTTCAAAGACAGCAGGTATTTCAGTTTGACTAATATACAATTGGTCACTGAATTCAAAACGTGTGTTAGCTTGATTCCATTTTAGTGATTCGTTGGTGCCATTAAAGTATATAAAACCATCAACAGGACTGCCGGCATCATTTGCATTAATTTTTAATGTATCACCATTTAAGCTTAAATTGTTGCCCAATGTAGTTAAACTTGATGCACTGGCCATGTTCAATGCATCAGCGGCACCAAATGCATTGACAGTTGTTGCCACCGTATTAAATACTGCCTGTGTTGCATTGGCACCTACAATAGTTGGAGATTTAATTTGAACTTGACCGCTGGAAATATTACCCAAATTAACTTCGTTGGTGGCACCATTACCGATGTTTACAGTGGTAGCTGTGGCATTGAATAAGTTACCAGTGTTAAATGTAGTAGTAATGTCACCGCCATTGACTGCTAGGTCACCAGGTAATGTTGCCTGTGCTGTAGTAAAGCTAGCTACACTGGTATATGGACCAACAGTACCGCCACCAATACTAGTTTGTAAATCAATAACTGGAGCAGTAGCACTATATCCAGTGACAATTTGAGCATATTGATTAAGTGCTTGACTATCACTGTCAACTTGAAACGCTATGTTTGCGCCAGAACCAGTTGTGTAAGTGCTGGCACCAAAATTCTTACGTAGGAATACAGCGGCATTGGCGCCTGCTGTGCTGTTGTCATATTGTAGAACAAATCTATCATTGCTGGCCGCTGAAGTAACGTTACTACTAGCTACCCAGGCACTACCATTCCAATATAATACTTGACCCTGTGCTGTGCCGTTAGGAATGTCATCTGCGTTAGTTGAAATTGTAATAGTGTTGGCATCTGTTCTGCTAACTGTAATGTTGTTACCACTAGCAAATTTAACGGAGTCAACTGGTGTGCCAACCTGTGTCAACGTTAGGTCAGCACCACCTGTGGCAGTGTCAGCTTGAATAGCATAACCAGCAACTGCGCTGATGTTTTGCCACGTGGCATTACCATTTCCGTCTGTGCTTAAAACTTGTAAGTTTGAGCCATCACTGGTAGGCATTATATAACTGTTACTGATTGTAACAGCACCTTCCAAGTCACTGGTGCCTAATACACGTAGATTACCACGAACCAATA
>Ga0209190_1001638_pt1 | contig 15534 bp, 18 predicted proteins | sample M_140205_XF_Meta_FD_187315 | JGI IMG/M metagenome (GOLD analysis project Ga0209190, IMG submission 187315) | Freshwater microbial communities from Lake Montjoie, Canada to study carbon cycling - M_140205_XF_MetaG (SPAdes) (version 2) | ecosystem: Environmental > Aquatic > Freshwater > Lake... | reverse complement strand
TCAAAGAAGGCAAACCCGGTGGCTATGCCATGGGCGGTTCCATCATGGGCAATGAAAAAGCCTATGAGAACACCAAGATGCACACGGCAAAGCGTGACACTGCCAGCGGCACTGGCGGCGTAAAGATGGGCAACGGCGGCGGTTATGCAAAAGGCGGTAACGTCAATTGGGAAAACCGTCCTGCTGATACATCAAAACCCGGCAAGGTAAACACTACCACTGGTGGCGTGAAGAACGGCAACGGCGGCGGCTACAAGATGGGTGGTTCCACAAAAAAAGCCTACGCGACGGGGGGTACTGTTGATACAGGCAAACCCGTCGCGATGCCACGCAAACCTGTTTCAAAGCCAATAGCCAACAGCTTGCAGTCTGGCACCTTTGCCAAGGGCGGTAAGGTTGAGAAAGAGGAGAAGCCAAACCTTCGCCTCGTCAAGACCCATACTGGCCCAAAAGGCCATGTAGCAAAAACCTACAAGGACAAAGATTATGGTGAGTACAGAACAAAATTCTTTACTCCCGAAGGCAAACACTTGCCCAATTCGGACAACCATACTGATGCCCTTGACGATGCCTTTGGGACTGCACAGTCTCAAGTCAACAAAGGATACAAAAAAGGTGGCAAGGTTCGTTTTGCAGAAGGTGGTACTGAGGACATGTCAAAAGGTGCCTACGACCGTCACTATGCAAACGAAACAAAAGAGAATGAAGCAATGCGGGAAAGCATCTTGGGCGCTCCAAAGCGTGCCTATGAGGCTGTAAAAGGCATGTTTACACCAACTCCAACCAAGCCCCCGGCAGGTAGCGTCACCAAGACTGAAAAATCGGTCACAGTAGCGCCTAAAAAGCGCGGCGGCATGATGTGCTAAACCTAAGTGGGGGCTACGGCCCCTGCTTTTAATTTGGAGAAATAAATGACCATTACGGCTACATCCCAAACATTATTTGATGGCGAACAAGTCGCCATTATGAAATTTTACGCATCAATGAGCACAACAGAAAATGAGTCTGCTGTTGCAAAAGTTACCCCATCGGCGCTTACGCCTTCGGCGGCTGGTGGTGCCTGTGATGCGGTGACTATTTTAAAATGCACAGCAATGACGCACGGGCTAGAAGTTCAAATGAATTGGAAAGCAAACACGCCTGTAGTCATTGAAATAATCCCGCCCAATACAAATTACACGCAAGACTACTCTGGTTTTGGCGGGTTATGGAACAACGCTGGCACTGGTAAAGATGGCGTTATTACTTTTACAACTTTGGATGGTACTGCTGGTGATGCGTACACAATCATTCTTGAAATGCAAAAGCACTACGTTAATCCACGAGGATAAACAAAATGAAAAAAAGTGGTCTTTATGCCAACATTAATGCAAAGAAAAAACGGATAGCCGAAGGCTCTGGCGAAAAGATGCGCAAAGTTGGTAGCAAGGGTGCGCCAACGGTTGACGCCTTCAAGCAATCAGCAAAAACCGCCAAACTAAAAGATGGTGGGCCCAGCCTTGCAATTGGCCGTGGAGAAAAACTTCCAGAGTCGAAGGGCGCTGGCTTAACTGCCAAAGGTCGGGCAAAATACAACCGTGAAACTGGATCGCATTTGAAGGCCCCCCAGCCTAAAGGCGGCGCTCGGAAAGACTCTTTTTGTGCTCGGATGTCTGGCGTTGTAGAACATGCAAAAGGAGACGCACCACGCGCTAAGGCATCGCTAAAGCGGTGGAATTGCCCCGGCTGGTAAAGGAAAAATTATGGCAAAGACCCTATCTCCATTTGAAGAAGCTTTTGCTAAAGCACGAGCCGATGGCAAAAAAATATTTGATTTTCAAGGTTCAAGTTTTACTACTGAAACCAAAGAAGATAAAGCCAACCAAAATCTTGCATCAGGCCGAGCAACTCAAGCAAAATATCCCGGCCAAGGCAGGCCAGCTTCATCGTATGAACCAAGTGCAATGAAAACTCCTGCACCAACAGAAAAACCTCTTGTCAGATTTGGTTCTGATGAAGACTGGACTTCTGCCGCTTCTAATGCGCTCCCAATAGCAAAAATTCCAAAAATTGTTTCCAATTTATACAGGGCGTTTAAATCAGAAAAACCTGATACAAGTACTTCAGCAAGGAAAGAGCCTGTTTTTGATAAATCAGAAAAACCTGACACTAGCACGTCAGGAAAAAAAGACCCTACCTTTGATTCTTCAAAATCTACAGACACTGGCCCAAATGGGCCCAGTATGTGGAACAAAGGAGAAGAAAGAATCATTCCAAAAAGAAAATCAAACGATCCTTCGTTTAACGAAAATTTAAATTCTTTTTTTCCAGAAAGTCGAATTGAACCAAAACTTCGACATGGAGGAAAAGTAGAAAAAAATGGAAAAATAAATCTTATGGCATGCGGAATCAGTACGCATAAACCCAGCAAAAAAAATCCTAATTGGTAAAGGAAAAATCATGGAATACAGTCCTGCGGCAAAAATCAATAAATCTCCAAAAGAGAAATTGGCTTTGATCAATGCTCCTGTGCCTTCTTACAACAAAGACGCAGTAGACAAAGAAATCAAACGCTCCAAAGACAAAATTGGTTCTTCTGAGTCAAAAGCAATTCATTCTTTGTTGCAGGGTCGGTATGCTAAAGGTGGAAAAATTAGCACTGCTGAAAACCGCAATTCAAAGTGCAAAGATTGCTGGTAAGGAAATGCCATGTCAAGCAAAATAAATACAAGCAATTTGTCTGATGGTGAACGCACACAATCTGAAAAGTTCAATGCTGACGTTGCGAGGATGATGGCCAGAAACAAAGAAACTGCAAGACAACAAAACGAGGCTAGGGCAAAAGCTTCAGGCCCAACACCTCCAAAACTTACACTTGCACAGTTGGAAAAACAGCATTCAGAAATGAAAAAGCGGCATCAAACGCTTGGTGGCTCTAATTGGCAATACGCCGACCGTGATCAAAACATGAGCCCACAAGAGCAAGAAGCAAAAAAATTAGAAGCCAGCATGCTTGACGTTGGTCGGCAGATGCGTCAATTAAAAACCAAAGATGACAACAAAAGTTACTCCAAAGGTGGGAAAATAAAGTTGAAATCTGGCGGTGCTTCCACGGCTCCAAAAGGTAAAAAGAACACAAATTGGTAAGGAAACACCATGGCATACAGTGGAACCGTTGGACAAACAGTTGTCTCAGTACAAAAATTCATTGACCAAGGGGCCCGGATGTCGGGCAAACTTGCCGAAGAATTGACTGTTGAGCAAGTCCAAGGCTCCAAACAAGCCTTGTTTTTTATTCTTTCTAACCTGATCAACCAAGGCATCAATTACTGGTGCATCAGCAAAAAGGTTTACGGCCTCAAGGCTGACCAGTACGAGTATTTGCTACCCTTGGGTGGCAACGACGTATTGAACGCGCTGTATCGCACTTTAGCGCGCCCCAGTGGCTCGGGTTATGCCTCGTCTGGCAACGCAGGATTGGCCTTTGACAACGACGTAACGACTTCAGACGCGCAGACAGCAATCAATGGGTACATTGCCATCAACTATGGCAACACGCCCGTCTATGCTGGTTCTATTGGAATTTTGCCTGCCACCTCTGGTTCATTCCACATTTTGCTTGAATGGTCAAACGATGGATCGACGTGGACTTTGCTTGAAGACACTGGCGTTGAAACATGGGTAAGTGGTGAGTGGCTGTGGTACGACATTGATCCCGGCCAAACTTGCACCTACTACCGCATGCGCGAGACAGGTGGCGGCACACTCAATGTGGCCGAGTTCTACGTTGGCAACAATTCAACTGAAGTCACCATGGCTCGTTTGAACCGTGACGATTACACCAACCTGCCAAACAAAAATTTCACGGCCAACCAACCGTATCAGTATTGGTTTAACCGCACAATCCCGCAATCAAAGATTGTGCTGTGGCCAGCCCCGTCCGATCCGTTTGTGCAGATGACCATTTGGTACTCACGCCAAGTGATGGACGTGGGTGATCTGTACGACGAATTAGAAATTCCTCAATATTTCTATCAAGCAATTCAAATGATGCTGGCTCACCAGATGAGCCTGATTTTGCCCGGTGTTGATTTGGCGCGCACTACGTACCTTGAAGGCCAAGCAGACAAATATTTCAACATGGCCGAAAACGAAAACCGCGACAGATCACCGATCTACTACGCCCCAAATATTTCCGTCTACACGAGGTAAAGCATGCCTCGTTTTTTAAACACCGAAGGCAATGCACTAATTGCAATTTTCATTTGCGATCGTTGTCGCATGAAACGCGCAATTGTGGAAGCAATGCCTGACCCAAACTTTCCGGGTCTCAAGGTGTGCCAACAGGGTTGTGCCGACCAAAAAGACCCGTACCGTCTGCCTGCTCGTAAAACCGAGCGCATTGCGCTACAGTTTCCAAGGCCCGATGTCAGTGTGGCGCTTGACCCCAATGACCTCCTTACTCAACCTAGTGGCGGTTACATTCTGAGCACAGAGCAAAATACAACGACTCCTGCTCAGACTGGTAACCAAGACACAATTGGATTGCAACCTTGATATGCCACAACTATCGATTACCCAACTTCCTCAGGCTGGCGCTTTAACGGGCTTAGAGCCACTGCCAGTCGTCCAAAATGGTGTGACGGTTCAGACCACCACGGGTGCAGTTGCTGGCGCGGCCGCATTGAATTACCCGTTTGTGACTTTTGGTTCAACCGCAGGCTTGACACAAGCACGTCAGATCACAGCAGGCTCAGGCATTTCACTGGCCGATGGCGGCGTTGGAAGCACCCTTGCAGTCAATTTGACGGGCGCGGCACTTTCATTAAACAGTTCAGGCACCGGGATACAGGTCAAGACGGCCTCAAATACGGTCACAGCGCGCACTTTGGCTGTTGGGACAGGGCTGAGTATTGCCAACGGCAGTGGCGTCTCTGGCGACCCTACAATTAGTCTTGGCACCCTGTTGCAACAACTGGTGTCTTTGACTGGCACAGGAATTTTGGCCCTTCAATCTGGGTCTCCAGCCAAAGTTACGTTTCAAGGCACTACTAGTCAGATCAGTATTGCCAACGGTGATGGTGCCAGCAATCCAGTAATTGCTATTGCCAGCGACCCAGTTTTGCCGGGCACTGGAAGTGTAACTTTGCCTATTGGAACGTCAGGACAGCGTTCTGGTTCTGCTGGTGCTATTCGATACAACTCCAGTCTTCAACAGTTTGAAGGCCAGACCAACACGGGTTGGAATCAGTTTTCTTTGACTGGTGGTGTGACGGCGTTTAGTGCAGGAACCACAGGTTTTAGTCCAAACACTGCTACCACGGGCTCTATTACCTTGTCTGGCATTTTGAATGCGGCAAATGGCGGTACTGGTGCGGCCACTTTGACGGGCTACGTGTACGGCAACGGCACAAGCCCAATGACGGCTTCTACTACGATTCCCACCACCGCATTGAGTGGCACGATTACCAATGCTCAGTTGGCCAACAGTTCGTTGTCATTCAATGGCGTGACCGTGTCTTTGGGTGGATCGGGAACCATCACCGCCACGGCTACCAATGCATTGACCATTGGTACAGGTTTGTCGGGCACCAGCTACAACGGCTCGACCGCCGTGACGATTGCGATCGACAGCACCGTGGCCACATTGACTGGCACGCAGACACTGACCAACAAAACCATCAGCGGTGCAAGCAACACGCTGACCAACATTGCCAACGCAAGTCTGACCAACTCCTCTGTGACGGTTGGAACAACTGCAATTGCTTTGGGCGCTTCAAGTCTTACCTTAGGTGGTCTGACCTCTGTGGCAGTCACTCAAGACCCTGTGAGTGCTTTACAGTTGGCCACCAAGCAGTACGTGGATGCACTTTCGCAAGGCCTTGATCCAAAAGCATCATGCATTGCCGCCACGACGGTAAACATTACTTTGTCAGGAACGCAGACAATTGACGGTGTGGCGTTGATTGCTGGAGATAGGTGCTTGGTTAAAGACCAGACATTGAGCCAAAACAACGGAATTTATTTAGTTGCGGCGGGTGCATGGACTCGCTCTACCGACATGGACATATGGGCCGAAGTGCCCGGCGCTTACACGTTTATTGAGCAAGGAACCACTTGGGCTGATACAGGCTGGGTATGCACTTCAAACGCAGGCGGCACCTTGGGCACGACTCCTATCACTTGGGTTCAATTTGCTGGCGCAGGCTCTTACACCGCAGGCACAGGACTGACCCTTACGGGTACTCAGTTTAGCCTCACTGTGCCCGTTACCGTAGCCCTTGGCGGGACAAACGCAACAAACGCCACTGATGCAAGGACAAATCTGGTTGCCGCAAAGTCAGGCACCAACAGTGACATTACGGAACTGTATGCGTTGAACGGAACGTCTTATGGCGTGGCTTATCAAAACCTTGCTAATCAGTTAGTTATGGGGGCCGTTTTAACATTTGACGGCACAACGCTGACGGCTCCTAGTGGCGCATTTTCCACCATTTCAGCGTCTGGTGTCATCACTTCAACAATTGTGACTGGCACCGCACCATTCACCGTGGCAAGCACAACACAGGTTGCAAATTTGAATGCGGCGACCTCAGGTGCGGCAACAAACACTGGCATCACAGCCGTTTCAAGTGGCGCAACAAATTATTTGACATTTGTTACGGCGACTTCCGGGAATCTCCCACAATTGGTAAACTTGTCGATAACCGCAAACGCCGCAAATGGCACCATCACAGGTGGTATTGCTGGCGGCGCTTTCTAAGGAAAAAACATGGCACAAAGTGGATACACCCCAATCCTGATCTACGCAAGCGGCACGGCTACAAACGTGCCCTTGGCGGCAAACATGACCAGCAGTGCATCGGGCGCTGAATTGGGACTGAACTATGCCGATGGCAAGCTGTACTACAAAAACAGTTCTGGCGTAGTGACGTTGCTGGCATCGGCCACCACTGTGACCAACAGTTTTTCCGCAGGAAGCACTGGATTCACACCAAACACCGCAACCACTGGCGCAGTGACGCTTGCAGGCACTCTGGTGGTTGGCAACGGCGGTACGGGTCTTACAACTCTTGCCACAGGTTCTTTGTCTTATGGTGCGGGTACAAGTGCATTTAGCACGCTTGCAATTGGTACAGCAGGACAGATTCTGACTGTAAATTCAGGTGCAACCGCTCCTCAGTGGTCTACCTTGTCTGGCGTGGCGGTCACGACTTTCTCTGCTGGTACAACAGGCTTCACCCCCTCTTCCGCTACTTCAGGCGCAGTCACATTGGCTGGTACGTTGGCAACCACCAACGGCGGCACAGGGCTTACTAGCTACACCGCCAATGGAGTTGTTTACGCATCAGGCTCCACGACCCTTGCCTCTGGCTCTGTGTTGACGTTTGATGGGACTATGCTTTCGTCAACAAAAGCTAGATTTGGAACCTATGCAACATTCGGCACAGAAAGTTTACAAGTTGCCAAAGCCAATGGAACAGGTGTAATTGGTTCTGCATATCAGTTTGCAATTAACAGTAAGACTGCAAACAATCGTGCTGAAATGATAATGACTGACGGCTCTACAGCAAATGCCTTCATCAGTTATGCACCTAGTGGTACAGCAGCAAATGATAAATTAACTTTTAATTTACAAGGCTCTGACATTGTAACTGTAGTGGGCAACGGCAAAGTAGGTATTGGGAACAGTTCTCCAACAAGCACTTTGGATGTCACCGGGACGCTGAGTGCTACGGGTACAACCACTATCGGCCCCGGTGCAACACTAGTAACGATTAACACTGGCGCATCGCCGATGTTAAATCTGCTTGGTTCGCCCACTGGCACGTATTCATTGTTTCAACGCAACGACGAAGCTGGATACGGAGGCAGGGTTGGCGCGGGAAATACGCTTTATGGCCCCGGTGCTGCAAGAAGTCTCGGATTAGATGGGTTTAGTGAAGTCAGCATTGGCGTTGCAGGTACGAGATATGTTGTGCTTACCTCCACCGGACTAGCAGTCACCGGGACAGGATCCTACACTGGATTGCTTTACTTAGGTGGTTCAGCGGGAACAGTAGCCGAGCGTTTGCAAGTCAATCGTGGAACGGATGACGCTACCCAAAGTTCATTTCTTGGGTACCAAAGTTTGACCATGGAAAGAGCGGGGGCAGGTGTTTCTTCCGCTGGTGATTTTAATTTTAAAGTTCGAGGTACAACTACTGTTACAGCGGCAAGTTTTAATTATCTGGGTTTAACTGTTGACGCTGGAACTTTGACAGTGACTGGTACTGGCTCGCGTGGTGTTCGCTTAAAAGGCGTTGGCGCTGGTGAAGTTGCCGTCGCTGGTGATGGTTCAACTTATGCAACTGGCTTTGCCTTTTATAACAGCACATCGTATGCCACTCAGTTGGGTGGTATGTTTGCGTATGCATCCGCTGGCGCACTTCAGTGGGTGTCGATGGGCACTGCATACAACACCGCTGGTGTTTATGTTGATGCAAGCAACAAGGTTGGTATCGGTGTATCAGCTCCTCAAACATTGCTACACATGGGGCAAGGCACATTTGGCTTGAATTCACCTTATGGAACAGGCAGTGCTGTTCCTGCGTTTACCGCCGCTTTAATTAGCGGTGAGATTCATGCAGGGTCAACCGTAGGCTCTGGTAGCGACGGTGCCGTTTTGCGGATTTCTGCGGGTGGTGAATCAAATGTAAACCAGAAATCGGGTATAGATTTTAACGGCTACAACACTACAGATGGTGGCCCTAAAATCCGTTTTTACGCTGGTTCGGCAACGCCATTGGCAATCATGGATTACTTCGGTAACTTGCTGGTGGGGACTACGGATGCGTCTGGAACTGCTGGTATTGGTTTCAAATTTCTTCCGTCTGCAACATATTCAAGAACAAACCAAGTAGGTTCTACTACTTCAAATTCTGACACAACTCACGAGGTTTATTCAACTGGTGCATCCGCTTATCGTTTCTATGTTGGTTATGGCGGTACTATTTTTGCTACTTCAATTGTAATTACTGCTATTTCTGACCAGCGCCTTAAAGAAAATGTGCGTGACATTGATACGGGCCTTTCTTCAATCATGGCCCTTAAACCAAGGCGTTTTGATTGGAAAGAAGGCAAAGGCCAAGACAAGAAAGATGTTGCTGGTTTTATTGCTCAAGAGTTTGAAGATGTGTTTCCTGAGTGTGTCAACACATCAAAAGCTGGTGCAGATGGTATTGAATACAAGAACATAAACCATGAAACATTGATTCCTACATTGGTCAAAGCCATCCAAGAACAACAAGCCCTCATCACCCAACTCACCGCCCGTATAACCGCTTTAGAAGGAGCATAAACCATGTCAACAATCGTTTGGAACATCAGCGCAATGAATTGTTACCCGCAAGCTGAAGGGGAGACAGATGTTGTTTTCAATGTTCAGTGGCGCTGTAACGGAACGCAAGAACAAGACGGCAAGACCTACAACGGGTCTGTCTACAGTACTTGTGGCGTGACCTACATCGCTGGCTCACCTTACACCCCGTATGCTGACCTAACCCAAGACCAAGTGCTTGGCTGGGTTTGGGCATCTGGCGTGGACAAGGAGGCTACAGAAGCGGCTGTTAACCAGCAGATTGCACAAGCTATCAACCCACCTGTGGTGACCCCGCCATTGCCTTGGGAACCACAGCCTCCTGCGGCATAATTGAAAAAGGGAAGCCGTCACCCTATTTTGACGGCAATTTTCATGGAGATGAAAAATGGATGAAATTAAACTGAGCACAAACTTGATCAACGGCATTTTGCAGTACTTGGGCACTAAGCCTTTTATTGAAGTTGCAGGCTTGATCCAAGAAATTCAAAAGCAAGCATCAGCACAAGGAGCGCAAGCCGCTCCCGCACCTGAAGCACCTGCTGCTGAGTAAAACTTAAGCGGAATTGCCAATGGAACAAATTCAGGAACTTGCCACTGAAACTGACAAGCGTTTGAGTGTTCACGAGGCAATCTGCGCTCAACGATACGAGGGCATCCAAGCACGTTTTGACGACGGTTCCAAGCGCATGAACAGAATCGAGTACCTCTTGTATGTAGTCATCTTGGCTGTGTTGCTTGGCCCCGGAGTTGCCGCAGAGTTTGTCAAAAAATTATTGGGGGTTTAAATGAGCGAGGAAAAGATTCAGGCAATGGAAAGCAAAGGTCAACTCATCGAGAAGATTACGTTTGCTCTTCTACCTCTTCTTTTTTCTTGCGTCGTCTACCTGATGAGCGCCCTGTCCAATTTGGCGCATGAGGTCACAATCCTCAACAGCAAGATTTCGCTGGTTGTCACATCGGACAACAAGCAGGCATCAAACACTGGAGCCGAACTGGCCCGTGAAAAACTACGCCAAGACCTTGAAAAAGAAATTCAACGCAACCGCGACCAGATTGCCGAGAACCGAATGCACATTGCCATCTTGGAAGAAAAGGTTCCTGTGTCCAAATCACTTAAAACCGTAACTGGAAAGGACTGACATGATCCCCATCGTTGCCTCCCTATTAGGTACATTGGCTCAGAACGGTCTAGGCCTTTTGTCATCTGCGCTCCAAGCAAAGGGCAAAGAGGTTGTTGAGAACGCCCTTGGCGTGAAAATTTCTGACAACCCTAGTCCAGAAGAAGTCAGCAAATTGCGCCAGTTGCAATACGACCACGAAGAACGATTAATTGAACTTGGCATCATGAAAGCCCAAGCGGAGTTGGAGGAACTCAAGGTATTTGCTCTGGCCTCTCAGAACGAGGATAACAACGTCACAGACCGCTGGAAAGCAGACATGGGTAGTGACTCTTGGCTGTCCAAGAATATTCGCCCTATGAGCCTTGTAGCCATCTTCTTGGGGTACTTCATCTTTGCAATGATGTCTGCATTCGGCTTGAACGCCAACGAGTCCTATGTCCAGTTGCTTGGGCAGTGGGGAATGCTAATCATGGGCGCTTATTTTGGTGGCCGCACAATTGAAAAACTGGCTGACATGAGGAGCCGAAAATGAGCCTAAGTCAAGAGCAGGCTGCATTTTTGCTGGATATGTGCAAGTTGATCCAGCACGCTACTGAGCAAGGTTTTGTAGTCACTGGAGGGGAGTTGTCCCGCACACCAGAGCAGCAAGCCATTTATTTGAAAACGGGTCGGTCAAAGACCATGAACTCTATCCACCTCAAGAGGTGCGCCATTGACTTGAACTTCTTCAAAGAAGGACAGATAATTTGGGACAAGGGCATCATTGCTCCGCTGGGCGCTTATTGGGAATCTTTGCATCCCAAAAACCGTTGGGGCGGCAACTTTAAATCACTTGTAGATTGCCCTCACTTTGAGCGCAATGTTGGATAAAGGGAAGACGCAATGACACTAATCCCATCATGGGTGATGACGTATGACAGTCTGACCTCCACGGTACTTCAATACTTGGAGCGTAAAGACGCCGCCGTTGTTGAGGCTATTCCAACTTTTATTTCATTGGCCGAGTTTGAGGTTTCTCAAGAAATTAAGACGTTGGGGCAACTGCAAGTGGTAGAAGCAAACATGACCGCAACCAACGCAATTTTGCAAAAGCCTGCGCGCTGGCGAAAAACGGTGTCAATGAGTGTCACTGTGGCAGGTAAAAAGCAACCCGTTTATTTGCGAAAATACGAGTATTTGAAAAATTATTGGCCAGATGCCAGTTTGACCGATGTGCCTTTGTACTACGCTGACACCGATTGGGAGCATTGGTACATTGCACCAACGCCCACATTGGCCTATGCTTTTGAAGTTCTTTACTACGAGCGCATCTCTCCATTGAGTTCTGCCAATCAAACAAATTGGCTGACTCAAAATGCCCCGAACGCTATGCTGTTTGGAACCCTGTTGCAAGCAATGCCGTTCCTCAAAAACGATCAACGCACCATCTTCCAACAGAAGTACACTGAGGCGCTCCAAGCCCTAAAAGCTGAAGATGTGGCGCGTGTTGGTGATCGTCAAGCCATTGCCGTGGACTCTTAATTATGACCAGCTACGTTAACCCCTACACAGGTCAAACGATCAGCCCATCGCAAGTGGGTTATGAACAACTGACTATCAGCACCGACACAACTCTTGAGTGGCCAATTAACGGCAACACAGACAGTGTTGTTGCCAACATTATTGAAGTATCGGCAACCGTCAATACAAATTTGAAGTTGTACATGCCGCCTGCAACTTCGGTGTCTACAGGTCAGAGCGCATTGATTCGCAACATTGGGTCTTATTCATTCACCGTGGTGGACACAAGTGGGAATACAATTGTTTCAATTGCTTCTGGTATAGCCCAGTACATTTACGTCACCACCAACACAACAATCAATGGCACGTGGGGCACCGTGACGTTTGGTGCCGGGACTTCTGCGGCCAATGCGGCCACGCTGGCAGGCTTTGGCCTCAAGGCCATCAACACTACGTTGAACACGCAGATTCCTGTTTCGGCATTTTCTTCTGCTTACACTTTTAACTCGGCTGACCGCGCATCGCTATATGTGTGGACGGGCGGTGCAGGCACCGTAACTTTTCCAACTGCATCCGATGTTGGAGCAAGTTGGTATGTTGTGATCAAAAACGACGGCACGGGTATTTTGAACGTGGCTTTGACTGGCGCAAACACCATTGACGGAAACGCCAGCGCACAATTGCAAATTGCCGAATCGTTTGTTGTGGTGTCTGACGGCACCAATTACGTGTCGTATGCCTACGGTCAATCAGCCCAATTTTTCTTTACTCAATTGGTAAAGAATGTGACGGGTGGCACAGTGACGCTGACCTCGGCCGAAGCGTCCAGCATCATTCAAGAGTACCAAGGCACGCTGACATCAAATTGCACGGTAATTCTGCCGCCGACGGTTCAGTTGTACTCTCTTCAGAACAAAACCACTGGCTCGTACACGCTGACATTTAGCACTGGTGTAGTTGGTGGGACAACAATATCGTTGCCTCAAAATCAAACCATCATTGCAATTTGTGACGGCACAAACGTCTTCAATGCTCAAACCTCTACCTCGTCGTCTATCAATGCATTGACATTGGGCAACGGTTCTGCGGCCGCTCCGTCTCTGTCGTTCACTGGTAGCGCAACGACTGGCCTGTACCTTGCCGCAACAAACCAACTTGGATTTGCAATTGCTGGCGTCAACGCAGGCACCTTGGCCGCAACCGGGTTACGCTTGCCTGTAGGGATCATTGGTGGAGCATTCTAATGACCGCAAAAGTCGTCACACTACAGGTTGGGCCGGGGATTCAGCGCGACGGTACTCAGTTTGCTTCGGTGAGTTATGTGGACGGCAAGTGGGTTCGTTTTCAGTACTCCCGTCCTCGAAAAATTGGTGGCTACAACGGGTCGTTTTTGAACGCAACAGGGATCAGTCGAGGGATGATCATGAGTGCGCAAGACGGACTCAACTACGTAATCTCTGGCTACAACAACGGCATTGAACAGTGGACGACTGACAACGACAATGCCGTGGGTTTTGGCCCAACAGCAATTGAACCAATTGGCTCTGTGTCAACAATTGGCATTACTACTCAAGGCTCTGGGTACACCAACGGCACCTACGCCGGGGTGTCGATCATTACATCCGTTGGAACTGGGTGCATAGTCACCGTGACGGTATCCAGCAACTTGGTGTTCAGCGTGGTGGTCACCAGCGGTGGCGTGAATTACGCCCACAATGCCGTGGTCACAATTGCGGCGGCAAGCATTGGTGGCACCGGGTCAGGCTTTGTTGGGTACATTGACAACCTCACAACCTACGCGCCCAACGCAAACACCCTGTGGCAATTTGACATTGGCTACGACGCTTTTGGAAATGGTAACAACAATTTAATTGGCCATCCCGGCCAGAACTTGGTTGACATCTCATCGTCCGTAAACACAAGGCCACTTTTTGGCCCTTTTACAGGCACAACGCTGACCCCTGTGGGCGTTTTTACGGCTACTGGCACCACCATCAACGGTTCACCCAATGTGTCGTTTGCAACCACCATTGCGGCCATTGGCGCAGGAGTTTCAGTCACAGGCACTGGGATTCCTTCTGGCACCACCGTGCTTTCTGCTTTGGAGGTTAGTAATACAACCACATTGGCTGGTGTTGCAGTAACTGGCATAGCAGGTCAATTTTCTTGCAGTGCAACCACTTTAATTTCTGGACAAACAATTGTTGTGACAGGAACCTTGACGGGAACTGCATCAGGAGTTTCTGCTAAGACTTATTACATCATTGCCACGAATGGAACCACCACATTCACTCTATCAGCGGTGTCTGGTGGGACGGCAATTGTCACCACAGCAGGGACAACTGCTGGCTTGACATTTGTTTTGCAAGTATCAAGCGTGTGGACAGCAACACTGAGCGCCAATGCAACGGTAAGTGCCACATCACTTTTAACTTTTGACAATAATGTCTCAGTGTCTGGCGGCATTGTCATGTTGTTTCCGTACTTGTTTGCCTATGGCAACAACGGTTTAATTCAAAATTGTGCGGCAGGTGACTTTAGCAATTGGACATCATCAGACTCCAATGCCAACAACGTGTCTTCAACCAAAGTTGTAAAAGGCCTGCCACTGCGTGGCGGCACAACGTCACCTGCTGGCTTGTTTTGGACTTTGGACTCTGTGGTGCGGGTCACCTATGCACCAACCACCATTGGAACTGCAACTTTTTACTGGAAGTACGACTTAATTACACAGCAATCTTCGATTTTATCCAGTGCGTGCGTTATTGAGTACGACGGCATTTTTTATTGGATTGGAACTGACCGATTTTTAACCTACAACGGTGTAGTGCAAGAATTGGAAAACAAGCAAAACAACAACTACTTTTTTGACAACTTGAATTACGCCCAACGCCAAAAAGTGTGGGTAAGCAAAGTTCCGAGATGGGGTGAAATTTGGTGGTTTTTCCCCAATGGTGATAGCACAGAATGCAATGACTGCATCATTTACAACGTGCGAGAAAAATGTTGGTATGACTCTGGCACCGCTTTGGGAGCACGTCGCTCGGCTGGCGTGTTTTCTGAAGTGTTCCGTCGCCCCATCTGGGCTGGTAACGAAGTCAACACCGCAGGCAAATACACCCTGTGGCAACACGAGACAGGCACAAACCGTGTCTACACCAACAACGTCGATGCAATTGAGTCAATGGTGGAGACCAATGTCCTTGGTGCCCGTGCAGGCCTTGTGGGTTCTGTGGAACAACCCGGAGACAACGTGTGGACTCGCATCGAGCGTATTGAACCAGATTTTGTGCAAGTTGGAGCAATGGATGTAGTCATCACAGGCAAGTCCTATGCGGATGATGTAGATGATCCGTCAGACCCTTACACTTTTGATCCTGACACGCTCAAAATTGACATGAAAGAGCAAAGACGTGAATTGCGTTTAAGGTTCACCAGCAACACCCAAAATGGAGATTACTTCATGGGTCGCACACTTTTGAGCATAGACACAGGCGATGTACGTGGCACAGGTAATCCATAATGTCGATTACCTACGATCCACGTGGGATGACTTGGGATCAGTACTGCAAA
>Ga0209190_1001635_pt1 | contig 15548 bp, 9 predicted proteins | sample M_140205_XF_Meta_FD_187315 | JGI IMG/M metagenome (GOLD analysis project Ga0209190, IMG submission 187315) | Freshwater microbial communities from Lake Montjoie, Canada to study carbon cycling - M_140205_XF_MetaG (SPAdes) (version 2) | ecosystem: Environmental > Aquatic > Freshwater > Lake... | reverse complement strand
GGTGACTTACAAAACCCAAAAAGACGAGACATACTTTGCACTGCAATTGCAACCGAAGTTGCAAGCAAATGCCCGTATGCCCCGGGATATATTGCTATTAGTGGATACTTCTGCCAGTCAGGCTTCTGCACCTTTGGAAATGTCACGAAAAGTTGCAGGGCTTTTTGCTGAAAGCCTTCAGGCTGAAGATCGCCTTTCGATCATGACCATAAGTAACGATTCAAAACAAATCAGCAGGGGATTTCGCAAGAAGGAAGATGCGATTGCCTCGGTATCGGAGTTGGCAAAAGAATACGCATCGGGTGGTACCAACCTTAAAAAAGGAATCTCCGACGCAATAAGTTCATTTGAGTCGATAGCTGGTAGGCAGCGCGTTTTGGTTTTCATGGGCGATGGTATGAGTATCGCAGGGCCGATTGATGGCGCAGATCGTGCTGGGCTTTGCAAAGAAATGACAAGCAAGGAAGTGGTGTTTTTCCCTGTGCCAATAGGCTCGAGAATGGACCCTTCAAACCTTCATGGATTAGCTTCGGGAACGGGTGGCATATGCATGCGCATGTTGCCAGGCGATTGGGTTGAAGATTTGCACAAGCGTTTGCAAGCTGCAATAGAAGTGCCAGTGCTTTATTCCGCAGCGTTGCAACTGCCTAAAGAAGTATCGGAAGTGTACCCATCGAAGTTGCCTCCATTAAGGTCGGATTCTCCGACGCTTGTAGTGGGAAAGCTCGAAGCGGGTAAAACCCTCGAATATAAACTTGAAGGCAAACAGTTGGGCAAAGAGGTTTCATTGAATGTTAGTGAAGCCATTCCGGTATCTGAACCAGAAAATTACTTCCTGCTTCAAGTTGTACAGCAGTGGAAGAGTGTGAAGGAAACGCCCGCACTGATTCAAGCAGATCGCGCCTTGGCTTTTGCGGCAGAGCAAAACCAAGTAGCGGTTAGCGATCTTAAAGAGAAGGCAGAATGGGCATTGCGCGAAGATAAGTTTGATGCCGCTTCAAGGCTGTTTAATCAAGCGCTTGAAATAGATCCTCAAGATGGTGAAGCAAAAAATGGCTCGAAGTTGGTGCAGAAATTGCGAGATGGCAAATTAACGCTCGAGCAGATTCGTAAAGAAGTTCAACCTACCAAGGGCGAAACTATTGTTCGCATTGGAGCACAGGGCAAAAAAACACGAGTTCCCGTAGCTCAAGTTCCTGTAGATAAGGACGCTGCTGAAAAGCCAGTTTTACCCGCGCCAGCCGTTGTTGGTGGGATAAACGAAGGCGATATTCTTAAGGAAACAGAAGCTAGAAGGGCGGTTGCTGATCAGCAGGCAACCCAAACCGTTGATGAGATTATTCGCAATGCAAACCGTCTGGTCACCCGAGATCCAGATGGTGCTTATGAAATGCTGAAGCGTATTTTGGATACGACTCAAACGAACCCAGATTTAAGCCCTAAAGGGCAGAGCAATTTGGTGGGCCGAATTGAACGTGCCTTGCAAGGTGTTAAGCGTGAAGGCCGTAGGGTTAAGAGCGACCAAGATGAAAGACTGCAATTGCTTGCAAATGCAGATGCCAGAAGTGCACAAGCAAAAATGGTGGTCAATCAGCAAGAGCGCATTACCGAAAGAATGCGGGTTTATCACAACCTGATGAACCAGGCACGTGAACTCGAAGCTAGTAAGCAGGCTAATAATATACGTCAAGATATGGTTAATCTTGGTCTGCCTGTTCCACAAGCTGTCAACGCTGCGTATACTGTTGGCCAAAGAGGATTTTACCTTCGCGAAATGCGCGACTTGCAACGAATTCGCGATGATCGCTGGCTTGCAACTTTATTCGAAGTTGAAAGATCGCATATACCTTTTCCTGATGAACCAGAAATTGTTTTCCCAGATGCATCCTATTATGCCCGTAGAAAAGAATACAAGGATTGGGCTGATTTCTCTGAGAAACGCAAGGCCAAGTATGGCACCTCAACTTTTGGAGATGATGTTCCGCTGCCCCGAACCATTGAACTGAAAAACACTCTTTTGAAGCAAGTTCGATGGCCCGGCCTCAAGGATGGCGATTTCAAACTATCCGAAGTCTTGGAACAACTCAGCAGAGTCTACAACCTTGAGTTTGATATTAATGAGAAAGCATTTGCTGCAGATGGTGTGATGGATGTTAATAGCCAGATTGTTGCATCTGCTGACAAGCCTCTTCCTCCTGTGAATGGTTCTGTTTCCACTGTTTTGAAAAAGATTCTTGCAAGAGTTCCTGCAGGTTCAACTGCAACTTTCATGATAAGAAGAGAAAGTATTGAAATCACAACGGGTGCTGCATCTCTTGCTGAAAAAGTGGTACGCATCTACCCTGTTGCTGATCTTGTTTACCCGCCCCCAAGCGCTTTTAACCAGCAAGTTGGTTTACAACAGGCAACCCTTTATGGCCAAGCAGGTAGCTTTGGTCTTCAACAACAAGCCGTTCAAAATCAAGGCTTCAATAATGCCATCTTGGCGGGTGGTATCGGTGCTATCGGTGGCGGTGGCGGTGGCCAAGGCGCACTTGGTGGCCTTGGTGGTGGTCTTGGTGGTGCCGGTATGCTAGGCGGTAACGCAGGGCTTGGCCTCGGCGGCGGTATGGCCATGGCGGGTAATGGCGGAAACTTTGGCCAAAACGGCGCAGTCGGCCAACAGGGCCAGTTCGGAAACGCAGGTTCCCAGTTCGGCCAACAAGGTGGCAACTCCTCTGATGTTTTGATCACTATTATCCGAAATGTTGTAGGTAATGGCGACAAGGATTGGGCTACTGCGATTGCCCCTCCTGGCGCTGCTGCTGCTGATCCTCTTGCAGACCCTGCTGCTGGACCAGAAAAAAATCAGATCGGTTTCTACTCCACAGCTAATGCTCTGGTTATCAAAGGTACTTCTAGAGTTCATACAAATGCCTATGCACCTGTTATCAATATCGGTGGTGCAGCAGCGGGTATGGGTGCTCTCGATAAACCCAAAGATGGCAAAGCTATTGTTGAAAACAAAGTCGACAAAAATGGTAAACCAATTGTGGCTGCGGTTCCCAAACTTGATCCAGCCAAACTGAAGATTGATCCACAAGCCTATTGGAAGGAAGCTCTTGAAAAAGCAGGCGATAATCCTTCCATGGTCATCGCAATTTCAGATTTCCTTGCAATGAATCGTTACTTTGATCATGCAGCAGATTTTCTTAAGGCTAACATCCGTAAAGGCATTGTTGTTAAGCCTTGGGTTTATGAAGCACTTGCTATCGCCTTACGCGAAAGTGGTGGTTCACCTGCTGAAATCGAACGCGCTGAAGTTGCTGCAATCGATCTCGAGCCTGCAGATGGTAACGGTTTCCTTAAAGCCGCAAACACCATGGCGGAAATGAAACGCTACACCATGGCTCTTGCCTTCTGTAAGCAAGCTGCTCACTTAGAGCCTAATACCTCTGCTCCTTTTGAAGCTGCAATTAAGTTTGCTGAACTTGCAGATGATACCAAGGCAATGGATTGGGCTGTAAGTAATTTAATGAAGCAGGATTGGCCTGCTGATAATAAAGATCTGCAAGAACTTGCACTCATTAAATCCGAAGCACTTGCTAGAAAGCTTAGGCTTCCCGGTAATGATCAAGCTCAAAACGCTGCTACTGCAAGCATTAAGGAAAAAGGCCGTAGAGACCTTGTCATCAAGCTTGCTTGGCAGGGCGATGCAGATCTCGACCTTCAAGTTAAAGAACCTGTTGGAAGTATTTGTAACCCAACCAATACTCAGACCGTTGGCGGTGGTGTATTCTTGGGCGATTCTCTTACTGAAGCAGGCTTGGAAACTTACACTGCTGCAGAAGCATTCAAGGGTAATTACGAAATCAGAGTCAAGAAAGTCTGGGGCAAAACCCTAGGGGACAAGGCTCAGGTTCGCATTATCCATAACCAAGGTACCGCCCAACAACATGAGGATATTTTCTCTATCGACCTGACCAAGAATGCTCCATTGGTGGTTAAGGTTGCTGAAGGTCGTAGGACTGAACTTGCTTATGTTTCGCCTCCTTCATTAAGGCCTACTAGCAGGTCTGAAAAAATCCGCATGGTTTCGAAGGATATTGGAACCCAACTTCGAGATATTGCTGATCCTGAAGTTACAGGTTTTCAAAGAGGGACTTCGATTGCAAGTGGCGCTATACCTGTTGAAATGGAAGCACCTGCTTCTAATAAGAATGATGGGAACGATAAGATCCTTTATCAAACCCGAGTTCAATCCTTCATGAAAAATGCCATGGATGTGACCACTCAGGTGGTGCTTTCTTCAGACCGCAGATCGATGAGGGTTTCCGTAACCCCTGTGTTTGAAAGCACTGCAAACATCAAACCTGGTGCGACTGTGGTGAATAGTTCTGTGATTCCAGGGGGTAATTAGTCTGTAATTTAATCCGTGTAAAGAGGGGGAGAACCTAGATAGGATCTCTCCCTCTTTTTTGATGGCTGTATTCATTAAAGCTTGGCTGATTCAACTTTTGTTTGCTATGATTAGTTCATTGTTATCTTCTGTTTAAAGGCTGGGATCTTAATGCATCTTTTCTTGGAAATCCTGAAGGATGGTAAACCTAAGCAACGCATTGTTGTTAAGGAGGGTGAAAGCTATGTTGGTCGTGCAGATGATTGCAAGATTCGCATCCCCTCCACAAATGTCAGTCGAAAGCATTGCAAACTAACCCTTAAAGATAGGCTCGCTTTTATTGTTGATTTGCAAAGTGTGAATGGCACCTTTGTAAACGGTGCTAAAATTTCAAAGAGCACCATCCTTCGTGAAGGCGATATTCTTTTGATCGGGCCAATAACGTTCAGAGTAATGGTTCCCACCTCGGTCACCAAGCCCATTACTCCTGTGAGGCCTTCTAAAAATCAAGCTCCTAAAAAAGACCCCGAATTTGAACTCGACTTATTCCCAGTAGCGTCATCAGATGACGATGGTGATTCTTTTAGTGTTTCCCCCGATGACAGCGATAGCATTATCCCAATCCAAGGTGAGCAACCACCCCCTAAATCGCAAAGACCGTCACCAAAAAAGAAGAAAACAAATGTAGGCAGCGATGAGTTTGTTGAATTGCGAGGGCGCAACGATCCCCCACCTATTAACGAAACCAATTCTTCCATTCGTATTTCTGATGGCGCAAACCTTAGGGATATCCTCGCCCAGTTGGATGAGCTTGATGATAGATAATTAACTCTGCAGTTGCTTAGGTGGAGTACAGTTTTTTAAAACGATTTATGATCAAGTTTGGTGCTAGAAGTAAAAGCATCCATAACCCTACCCACCCTGCTATGCCGATTGCTAAAATACAGTCCAGCAATACAAGCGATTTTAGGCAAGTTACTACTCCCATTTGAACATTCCGGGGGGTTGGTTCTTGAATTCCACTCAACAAAGCTTTTACTACCCGTGCCATTAGTAGGAAGAAGAGATAAGGGTATAGCCAGGTGGGGGCGTTTTCCTGAAGGTTGAAAGTTGGGAATATCAATCCGATAAAAAGGGCTAGGATGATGATTAGGCTAGCTGCTATTAGCGAAATACGGTTGCTTTGCTCTGCCTCATACTTTGCGTACCATGTGACCCCGATGATATAGATACCTATGACCCCCGCCTGCAGAAATGCAATTTCTGTAAGGGGTTCTCCCACCACCGACCAGCCAAGAAGTACATTAAAAAACCTGCATGAACCCATAAGTATCGGGCCAATAATAAAATTCTTCCCGCCCCCATCATAAGCCAAAATGAAGAATGAAATGATCAATGCAATAGATAAGGTTGTTCCAGAAAACCCGCGCAATAATTCGACCGAAACCGCAAATGCTATTCCCAGAGCCATTAGGATTATCGCAAAGATGGCTGCATTCTTAGAGCTTATTTTTCCAGATGGAATAGGGCGTTCAGGCCTTTCGATTGCATCAACTCCGGCATCGAAATAATCATTCCAAACCATTCCCGAAGCGTAAAGAAACGCAGATGAAAATAGCATCAAGATAAAACTGAGGGAATCAGTTTGGCTTATTCCAGCACTAAGCGCACCCAAGCAAATATTACCCAAGGCTGATGGTAATAAAGGAAGCCTGATTAATTGGAGGTAAGGTTGCATGATGAAAAGTATGATATAGGGAAAAGGGTTGTTTTGAAAGTCTTGAGTTTGAATAAACAAAACTCTTGCTCACTTTTCCTTGTAACTGCATTTCGGTTACTGTGCCTTTAGATGTACTTCGCTATAACCCCTTGGATTTGTTTGTATACTCGTGATTCGATGTTACGGGAATAAAAAAAAGCCCCACACTTATGTGCGAGGCTTTATTAAACATCGATGAGGTTAAGATTACTTCTTTTCCTCTTTCTTTACGTCTTTCTTTACATCTTTGGCAGCATCAGCCTTTTTATCATCCTTTTTCGTATCAGTTTTCTTATCATCCTTCTTTGCTTCTTTCTTCTTCTCTTCTTTCTTCATTTCTTTCTTGGGTTCTTCCTTTTTAGGTTCCGGCAACTTGATATCATCGTAGCCCATATTTACATCCACTCCTGGGATGGCTTTAGCTAGGCTTGCTGCGCCAGCTTTTGTTGCCTTGGTCTGCCAAAGGAAAACCTTCTTAAGTTTCTTGAGATCTGCAAGTTGTGCAACGCCCGCATCGGTAACTTCGGTGCCATAAATGTTGAGGTATTCTAGGTTTTTCAAGCCTTTAAGTTCAGCAAGCCCTTTATCGGTCACTTTGGTTTTTTCTAAGTGCAATTGGGTTAGGCTGTCAACGGATTTAATGTGAACCAGAAGGGCATCGGTGACCGGTTGATTACGGAGATTAAGATGAACTACACCTTTGAGTTCTTTGAGAGGCGTAAGGTGTGCATCGCCAAATTTTTCATCAGGTTGAAGGTAGGAGATGTCTAAGTGGTTATCGTTTTGGGCAACTTCTAAAACAAGGGCGCCCATTTTGCGAAGTGATTCGATGGCCTTTAATTCGCCTGAGCTTCGGGGAGCAGCTTTTTCTTTTTCCTGCGCAGTTGCAAGGGTTACCATTCCAATTGCTAAAACGAAAAGTCCAAACGTACGCATCATCAATCACTCCTCAAATTGTTTCGCAGAAAATAAAAATCGAAGGCGGGAAATAATACCCTTCATCTCACGAATAACTGTTTATAAGGGCAGTCTTGATTGGATTCAAGAAGGAAGCAGAAAATGTTGTAAACAAATTTCACCTGCCAACCTTTTCTTTTCTAATTGTCATGCGAGGATACCCAAAGATTGGAGACCGAATGCTTAAACAAGGTGTCTAAGGAAGAACCTCTTATGTATTCACCCAAAATCAACTTGCGGTAATGGTTTTCAAGAAAGCTGTAAGTTGTTAAATGGTAATAGTTAATGGAAATTTGTTGCGCTGTGGTTGTAAATGTTCGGAAAATACGCTATAGTATACAAAAGAACACAATATGGGTTGTATATATTTATTTGGAGACTTTATCATGCTCAACGAAACCCAATCGCAATCCTGCGATACCTCAGCCTTGGCGAGAAAAGCACCTGCGCAGGCAAATGCTTGTCCTTTATGTTCTGGGCAATGGGTTTCCCTAGGTGGGTTATCTAAATGTATGGTGTGCGGTTTTATACTATGCGAAGGTTGTGGCGAAGGATCCCTGTCTCTTGAATCTCGATGATGTAATTTTATTAAATCTCAAGGAGGAGTTTTACCATGTTAGTTTTAACCAGAAAAGCTGGCGAGCAAATTAGAATTGGCAACGATATTGTTGTCACTGTGCTGGAAGTGTTGGGAAATAAAGTTCGGGTTGGTATTGATGCCCCGGATAATATTTCTATCGTTCGAGGCGAATTGATCAGAAACACTGTTCCTGACGAGCTTTCAGTTGAAGATAAACCAATTGCAATTCGGATGACCGTTACGCATCATCATAATTAGCTCAGCTTAATTCTATCTTGGTAATCCAACTAATCGGGTTTAATCATGGAACCAAGGTCTTACAAGTTTCTGATAATCCAATTGCTTCTTCCATCGTTGGGGCCTCTGCAATCACCCTGACAATAGGTTCTGTGTTGCTTGGCCGTAGGTGAATCCATTTTTCCTGCCAGCTAATTCTTAGTCCATCGGTTCGATCGGTGCCACCGTCAGGGAAAGCCTCAGCAACCCTTTCGTACCAAATTTCTAAGGAGTTTCTGTTCATATCAATTTTAGCTTTGTGGATATTAAATAGCGGTATTTCTTTGGCCAGCTCTCCGAGTGATTTCTTTTTTCTGGTCATCAACCCAAGGATAAGCGCCATGCCGATGAAAGGATCGCGCACCCAACCGATTCTTGGATCAATAACCCCGCCGTTTCCTTCTCCGCCTATTACCGCGCCCTTTTCAATCATCAGGTCCACCACATTAGCCTCGCCCACTGCGCTACGGTAGCAAGGTTGGTTAAATCTTGTTGCAGCATTTTCGCTGGCAAGAGAGGTGGACATATTGACAACCATGGGGCCGGGTTTTTCTTCTAGTCTTGCCCATGCAGCAAGTGCGAGGGTTAATTCTTCGCCTAGAAATTCACCTTTCTCGTTGAATAGTGCCAGCCTGTCTGCATCTGGGTCTAAAACAAAACCAGCATGAACCTTTGCTTTCTTTACCATTGGCCCGATGCTGGCAAGGTTTGTAGCGATGGGTTCGGGTTCATGGGAAAAGTTGCCATCGGCTTTTTCACCGATCAAAATTGCTTCAACACCAAGTGCGTTAAGAAGCTTTGTTGCAATCGGCCCGCCAGCCCCTCCATTTGCATCTACAAAAACTCGCCAGCCACTTTTTGCAATCGCTTCAACATCCGTAACTGCAAGAATTTTCTTTACATGCTTTTCCACTAAATCTGTAGTGCTTACTTCTTCTGGGGCTTCATCCCATTTGCCATGACGAAATGAATTTGATTCGTATCGCTTTTTTACCACCTCGCCAACGGTTGCGGGAACAACTCTGCCATCGCTTCCAAAAAGTTTCATGCCATTGTAAGGCGCACTATTATGGCTTGCAGTGATTTGAATTCCCCCGACCGCTTTTAAAGCAGTAATTCCAACCCCCATGGTTGGCGTAGGCACGACTCCTACATCCATGGTTTGGCAACCGCTTGCATTCAACCCCGCACAAACAGCATGCTTCAACATTCTGCCGCTGGGCCTGCCATCAGTGCCTACCAGAACTAAGCCTTTTCCAAGTTGCTCTCCAAATGCGTGTGCAAAGCGCATTGCAACTTCCACGGTAAGGGTTTCCCCTACTATGCCACGGATTCCAGAAACGCTTACTATTAATCCTGCCATGCTATCTCCAGTTATTGAATTCACCAGATTACTTTTACCAAGAGTAAGGGTTTTTATGCCAGCGGATATTCTTTAAAAATTACTCTTAGTAGCCATTCATTCGATTGACCCCGTCAAATCGTGCAGTATGCTGAAGGTCTTAAAGACTTCTTTTTTTATGAGAACTAGCAATGAATCAAGTTACAGGTGATCGCGGGAAATACATGGCTCTTGTTGCTGCCCTTTTGGGGTGGATGTTTGATGGATTCGAGATGGGCCTTTTTCCTGTGGTTGCAAGACCTGCCTTGCAAGAGTTAATGGGGGATCAATTTTCCGATGCACTCTTTGGCAGATGGTATGGTGTAATCACTGCAGCTTTTCTTGTGGGTGCAGCAACCGGTGGAGTTCTGTTTGGCTGGCTGGGCGATCGCATTGGTCGGGTTCGTGCCATGACCATCAGTATTCTTACCTATGCAATCGTTTCCGCACTCGGGGCATTTGCCCAACATCCTTGGCATCTTGTAGCAGTTCGTTTTCTTGCAGCTTTGGGCATGGGTGGGGAATGGTCACTTGGTGTGGCCTTGGTAATGGAAATCTGGCAGGGTAAATCGCGAGGATTGCTTGCAGGGCTGATTGGTGCAGCAGGAAATCTAGGCTATGTCATAGTAGCTTTGCTTAGTTTGTTTCTAACCCAGGTTCATACCGCACTCGAAAATTTCTTGCAAATAGTTCATATGCCCCAGAACTGGATCAACGCCCTTACAGCAAACTCGGGTTGGAGATTGCTCATGCTGATGGGCATTTTGCCTGCATTCCTTACCATGATTATTCGCTTTTTTGTTCCTGAATCGCACAAGTGGGAAGAGGAAAAAGAGCAGGGCCGTACCAATGGTTGGGCTACCATCGATCTTATGGGTGTCTTGTTTGGCTCGTTTGCATGCTTTGGTATCCTTTATCTTTGGGCCATCGATTGCGACTGGGTTATGCGCGCAGTCGGAACCTGCATTCTTTTAATTGCTGTCACCATTGGCTACCTTTGGCCTATCCGCAATTATCTCTCCCGCAATAATGAAACTGCTGAATTTCGTAGAGCAACAATATCCATGATGATGGTTGCTGCAGGCTTATCAGGAGTAGCCCTTCTAGGCACATGGGGATCTGTTCTTTGGTCTGCCCCGTGGGCCGATAAACTGTCCCAAGGAATGGCAGGTGCCAAGCAATACACCCAGCTTACTTCCGCATTAGGCGCTTCAATTGGATGCTTTGTGGTTGCAATCATTGGAGAGCGTTTTTCCAGACGCTGGACTTATGCTTTTTTATGTCTGATATCACTGGGCTCTGCGCAACTCTTTTTCCGCACTAATGATTCCTTCGGCCCTTGGTTCCTTTTCACAATCTTTACCGCAGGCGCATTCACTGCAGCATTTTATGGCTGGCTTCCACTTTATCTCCCAGAGTTGTTCCCTACCCGAATACGCGCCACAGGTCAGGGCTTTGGCTTTAACTTCGGCCGTATTCTTGCTGCAATAGGTTCCTTGCAAACAGGCGCTCTGATGAACGATGTCTTTGGGGGCGATTATGGTAAAGCTTGCGCTGCCATGAGTTTTATCTATCTCGCAGGTTTTTTGCTTTTGCCTCTCATGCGTGAAACCAAGGGTCAACCTCTTCCTGATTAACTTTACTTTGGGTATGCGCCTAAGCCCACACCGTTTAAACAACTGGTTTGCATCGAGCCATCGGTGATCTTAAAGATTCCGGGAAAGCCTTTTTCCCATGGAGTGTTTGCAGCAGGGCAGTACTGCCTAGAATTTGCCTCGATTGCGCTAACTCCTTTAACATGTGCAGCAAGGCTTGCGCTTTGTATTAACGATGCCCCAGGGCAGGTTAGATCTTGCACACATAAAAACATTTTCATGTGCCTTGCTGCGCTAGCAAGCACCACTGATTGCGATTGCCCCTTGCAGGCTTTTAAAGCTGCCCCGGTGTATCCCATTTCTCGTGCCATTAATAGGCTTTCCAAATCCAATAATGATTCATCGATCACCACGGGGATCTGCTTGCTTGCAGCATGCATGACATTCGCCCTGCTGGCTTTTAAATCTCTTCCCGTGGGTTGTTCGATGTAGGCGATTCGCGAAAATGCTGCGGGCGATTTTTCTTTCACCTGCTCCAAAAACTCCAGCAGATATTCTACATTCTTGCACTTCTCATTGAAGTCGAGCGAATAATGCCAAGTAGATTGCCCCCGCTGCTTCTGAGCTACTTCCGCTGCTTTTTCCACCCCAACTACACGGCCCACATCCCAGCTTAAATCATCCCCATTCAACTTGATTTTTAAATGCGTCAACCCATTAAACAATACCCACTCGCCTAATGTTTCAGGCAACCCATCCCCCACAGGCTTTACCACATCTTGACTGAACAACGGATCAAGTGCACCCACAAGATGGTACAAAGGCAGGCTTGCTACAGGTTCTTTCATTACATGGTCTTCAATCTTCACACCTTTGAAATCGCTGCCCAAAAAACGACCAAGGTCGTTATCGAGAAATTCCCCACCATAAGTGTGATAGCAACTTAATTGGTGCGCTTTGCCATAGGCATCGTGCAACGCAGCATCGAAGGGGCTTGCGCAAACCAGAGTCGCAAGAGGCGGAATTGGGTCATCCAAGTTTAATTTACGGCCTTCTGCCTCAGCGTTACTTAGTAGCTCTTTTTCCAGCTCCCAAGTGATTTCAATCGGATGGCCACTCGTTTTTGTTTTTGCATAAACCGATGCGCAACTTGCAGCAATCGCTTTCATCGCTCCTAATGTTTTGTCGTATACCATTGTTTTTGAGGGAAATGCCCAGATGTTTCCCAAAGGCATTGAACCTTTCCCCACGCTTCGTTTTCCCTGTGAGGTTTCCACTTCAACCTCAGCATTCAGCATCGTAACCCGGTCAACTGCAACGCCACCAAACTTGATCATTGTCCGGTACGAAAAATCCTCGGTGCTAAAACTTACATTTTTTATCGTGATGTCTGTAGGTCTCATGCTTTCCTCGTAGTAGAATTACTTTGTGTATAAGAACAATATCCACGCACTGCGCCTTTTGCGCAAGCTTTGACTCTTTTGTTTTGAAAGGTTCCTTCAATGAAACTTATTCCATTCATCTTTGCTTTAATGCTCCCTTTTCAAACTGAAGGGATCGAAGACTTGCTAAAAGTTGATCAGGCCCTCCGTGGAAAAGACTACGCAAAAGCTGTTAAGCTTGCTGATGAAGCCATCGCTAAAAGCCCTAAGAACGAAAGACTCTATTATCTTAGAGGTTTGGCAAACTCTGGCTTGCGCGATTATGCTTCTGCCCTAAAAGATTTTGATAACTCACTAAAAGCCAATCCTAAATTTTACAATGCTCTCGATCAACGAGGCAGCGCTAACTTTCGTTTGGGGAAAATGAAAGAAGCAGGCGCCGATTTTGATGAATATATCAAGCTTGTTCCCGATGAATACCCAGGCCATTGGCGCAGGGGCATTGTTCTTTATTACCTTGGCCGTTTTAAGGAAGGAAAAGAACAATTTGAATCCTATCAGAAAGTGGAAAACAGTGATGTGGAGAATGGTGTATGGCATTACCTTTGTTTTGCCCGTGCTGAAACCCCTGAAAAAGCCCGTGCTGCAATGCTTCCCATTCAAGGCGATCGCAGGGTTCCCATGACAGAAGTCTATTTAATGTTCCAAGGGAAGTTTGCTCCCGAAAAAATTCTTGAGATCGCAGCCAACGCCCCAGCAGAGCAGGAAAAAATTGCGCCCTTCTATGCTCATCTTTACCTAGGGCTTTATTATGAATCCATCGATGACAAGAAAAAAGCTGCTGAACATATGGAAAAAGCGGCCAAGCTTGGGCCTTTGGATCATTACATGGGTGATGTTGCAAGAGTGCATTGGAATATTCTGAAAAAAGACAAGGATCGTTAATCAGGATGGGTACTCAATCCATGATTCCTCCGCTGGATGATCTGGTGGAGAAACATATGCACAGGGAGGTTGCTTCGCTTAAAACAGGTCAGACTGTTTTCGAGGCACTTGCTACTATTCGCAATTCCCCGCCTTTTTCCTCTAATATCATTTACTTTTATGTCGTAGATGAACTGGGGAAACTTCAGGGAATCATGGCTACTCGCTCGCTTCTTCTAAGCGCACCCGAAAAACTTATCGATGATTTAATGGTTAAAAGGCCCGTTGCTATTCCTACCATTGCAACCATATTAGATGCATGCGAATTTTTTACCATGTACAAGTTCCTTGCTTTTCCGGTCGTGAATGAATCTGGCATATTGGTAGGCATGCTCGATATTCGTACTTATAATGCAGAAATAAGTAGCATGAGCGAGGATCTTTCTGAAGGCCATCCCAAGGATACCTACGACGCTCTTTTTCAACTTATCGGGGTTCATTGGGAAGAAGGTAAAAATTCTGGGATATGGACTGGGTTTTCCGTTCGATTTCCATGGCTGGTTTGTAATGTCGCAGGTGGCTTAATTGCTGCCTCTCTTCTTGGGTTGTTTGAGTATGAACTTGAGAAATTTGTGGTACTTGCACTTTTTATTCCTATCGTGCTTGCACTTGCAGAAAGTGTTGCAATTCAGTCGGTGAGTATTTCTCTTCAATCAATGCACAAGGATAGCCTTACTTGGGGCAAGCTTTTTATCAAGCTTTATCGTGAAGGTTTGACCGGATTAGCTTTGGGTTTAGGAACTGCATTGCTTGTCGTGGTCTATTCTTATCTACGGTTTTGGGATATTCCCTTGACCGCCACTTTGCTTGTGGGAATCACAGGTGGAGTGACGCTTGCCGCTGCTGCAGGGCAGGGCGTACCGAATATTTTGAAAATTATGAAGATGAATCCTCAGGTTGCTGCGGGCCCTATCGCCCTTGTTTGTGCAGATATGGCTGCTTTGGTGTTTTACCTGCTTTCAGCAAGATTTTTCTTTGGTTAGTAAAGGGGGAGAGACTTACTAAAGCCTCGTTCATAGAATAATACTGAAGTAAATGCGCCCGTAGCTCAGGGGATAGAGCATCGGTTTCCTAAATCGAGGGTCGTTGGTTCGATTCCAACCGGGCGCACTTCGCAAGTCTTTGCAAAGCATAGAGTTACGCTCAACTGTTAAACGCTAGGTGATGTAGGGTTTTAGCCGGTAGTACTACCGGATTAGATTTTATAATGCCAGTGTACAGGTTACACAAGTCAACGGGGCAGGATGTAGTCACAATATAAGGTAACGACTATTATGCGGATTACTCCAAGGTTGGGTTTTCGTATACCTATATGGTGAAGTTTGTACTGGAGGTGCTAACTATACTTTCCTGCTTTCATATCCCAAAATTTACTGCATTTGCCTAACTACTTAACACCAGAGTTTTGCCATCCACGCGTAACGTACCAGAAATCTGCCAATCTAGTTTCCTTGGCGCTCTTGGCAGCGAAAATGCTTTCACGCTTACACAAACGGTTCCATAAACGATGCAGGAATTAGGAATTCCGTTTTTTGGAGTTGGGCTTTTTGATTGCAGGAGTCTTCTTACCATCCAAAGCACCGTTAAGGAAACTAGGAGCAAGAAGCGCACTAGCGACAAGGCCAGCAACTTCGGCAACTTTATTAGTTTGATCATCCACAACGATAGGCGACCCCAATAAAGCCCCCTCTGGGTTGTTTCGATTCACAGAGGTGAAGTTTAGCATTTCTTCAAAACCTTCAGGCAATTCTTGTTCGAACGAAATTTCACCCGAATACTCACTATCTTCAGCAGCCTGGTCGTTCCTAGTGGCCTCTACCAAGTTTGCAGCTACGAATTCAAAGGTGCTGATTTTTGCATCAGCTTTGTTTTTGGCAGGCTGAACATTAGGAATGTTTTTAGTAAGCCTTGCCTGAACCAAGTCAGTAAGAGTGTTTGCAACCTTGGTCAAAGTTTCCTTACCTTCTTCTAATAATGTTCTCTCGGTTTGCACCAGAATGTTTTCAACGGAGTTTTCAAATTCCGTGGGAACAAGAATAGGTAGAACTTTATCAAGGATATTTGCAATTTCAGAAACAACCTGTTTTTCAGCCTGCAAAGTACTGAATATCGCTAAATCAGTGCCTTTATATGCCTCAGAAAAAGATACCGAAACAAGTGATGCAGTAGCTTTTACAACATCCGAGCTAGAAATTATTTTAGCTTCCTTAGTATCTTTTTCATTCAACTCCAAGCCTTCACCCTGACCCTCTGTGC
>Ga0209190_1001634_pt1 | contig 15552 bp, 23 predicted proteins | sample M_140205_XF_Meta_FD_187315 | JGI IMG/M metagenome (GOLD analysis project Ga0209190, IMG submission 187315) | Freshwater microbial communities from Lake Montjoie, Canada to study carbon cycling - M_140205_XF_MetaG (SPAdes) (version 2) | ecosystem: Environmental > Aquatic > Freshwater > Lake... | reverse complement strand
GTCGCCTTGCTATTAAAAAAACGGCTACCTTTAGAGCTGTTGCAAGATTTACACATGGCTTGCAGATTATCGCTGGCCCACATATCGCCACCCTTTACACGTGGAATGATGTGGTCTACTGTATCTGCTGGCTGTCCACACATGCACTGTCTGCCATCTCGATCAAGGATCTGTAAGCGTAACTTCTTCCACTTGCCACTGCCTATCGCTTTATCGCTCAATGCCAACCCTTAATCTTGTAATGCTCTAATGCTTTACACATAGATCCATATCTATTGTTATTGTATTTAATACCCCACTCTACTTGCTTATATCCATCAACAGTAGCCAACCATTTAGATCTACCTTGTGGAATACCATAATGACTACCGTTACGTGCTTTAGGATTCCATCTAGATTCATAGAAGTACAACTCATCTAAGCAATAGAACTCATCTAAGTTATTAAGCTGCACAAATGCCCATTGTCTGTAGTGATTTGTTTTGTCATTAGCAACGGAATAATCTTTTATAAAGCAACTGCTTAATGCAATTAGCAATAGGGTGGCCCAAACTCTGCGCCTACCGGGCCTAGCCTTTGGCGGCCCAGCTTTTCGATTTAAGATCGAACGCTTTTTGTTCAGGGTAGCACGCCTTGTCAAATCAATCAGCATAACCGCAGGTCAGACGGCAAGTCATAATACGTAAATCATCTGTATCAATCCAAGTTTCATCCCAGCCACCAGTCATATAGACATCCATCCTATGTATTGTGCATCGGGATTATCTATAAGCCACTGCTGACGCAAAGCATTCTGATTGGCCCAATCTGCAGCTGTAGCCTCAGGCATTTTTACCCCATCCGCCACCTTTAAATATGAGACCAGGTGCGCTGTACATTCTTGACATTTGCAAATTACATTTAGGGCAACTCATTGGCCCAACCTCATCATCATAAGATTTATGTATTGATCCATAGGTGCCGCATTCATTACAGCTGTATTCATACGTTGGCATCTTTCGCTCCAATCAACTGGCAAGTGTGGCAGACCACGGTAATAAACTTCCAACTACCACACTTATCACATCTGGATATATCTGAATCAGTTACATCCAACGCTTCGGCTATATTCTTAACGCCTACGCATCCACAATCCATGCACTGATACGCCTTAAATCCATCAGGCATATCCAACTGATCAAGCCATAGGAACTCGGTGTTGCGTTTACAGCCATTACATTTGAATTGTGGGTGGCTCATGGTAATATTCTTATTGCCTACAGTTGCACTGAGTACAAATCAAGAAATTACCTGATTGCATCAGCCTGTCATCATTACAAGCTACACAAACATCGGTAGACGGTACAAACTTTACCTGGTCGTTCTCTATGCGCTCCAGGTAAGGTCCGCCTCTTAGTATCTCTACATATCCCATTTACTCACCCCCTTTGCCTTCTTCAGCATTGTCCGGCCAAAACCATGTACCTGCAGCTGTAAGTCTTGCCCACTTAGCATCACACTGATCTGACTTTTGTGCTGTGCATACATAACCTGCGTATGGTTTACCAGTCTTTGCTGTGCCTTCTTTTTTTACCATATCACCATGCCGGCAAGTAAAACTAACATCGACCACTTCACCAATTTGACTAATGTTTTCGCCAACAGTCCAAGCAATTGGCTTAGGTTCGTTATCAGTATCTTTAGATTGTGTGTCCACAATATGTAACGCATACTCCATCGCAGCCGATTTAGATCCTGGTCTGCCATATTTAGGTTTAAATGGTTCTGATTCTTTTGCATTTACCCTAGCCATTTCTTCTCGACTTGGTCCATTCTTTTCAGTACCGATATTAGCCACCTTAAAAGCAACGCCTCGAGCCGAAGTCGCACAATTTTCAAGCGCAAAATCCCTATTGACCCCACGATCCGATATGACTTCTTTCGCTTCGCCTGTTGCGAATGGTCTTTCATCAGCTGAGTCCCTAAATAATTCACATACCACAATGACTCTAGTGTCTGACTCCGAGATAATCTTTGTTCGTACTGCTCCATTCGGATACCTTTCCCAAAATATATTTGATCTTTCTTGAACTGTGGTGTAATCCTCTAAATTAAATGCCATTAGTCATTCCCCCACGTGAAGTTAATGTCGGTCTCTGCATCAAGGACTGTCTGGTATATTGAAATGTAAGCAAGTGCATCCTTGATACTGTCTTCATGGCTTGGAGATTCACTAAGCCTAGAAATTTTGAGCAGCGCCATACATAATGCGACTTGACTAGGTGTAATTGGATGGTCGAGGTATGCCGACCACAGTTCACTGATCCTTTTATGGTTTGTGTAAGGATGACCATAGATCGTTCCCCTTGTATGGACCAGATCGACAACATCGGCTAGCAGCTTCTCAGTTTTTGTCATAGTCAAATACCTCATCTGACTTTGCTTTAGTGTTTGTTAATCTGCGGTGCGAAGTCCACCCATCAGCCCGGCCTTTCCAGTACCCATTCTGAAATGCTGTGTCTCGGATTTCATGGATGATCCATGCAACTACTGTTAAAGCCACAATTGCATACATGAATACATAACCAAAGTTCTTTAAGTCTTCTATTGGATTCATGCGCTTGGTTGCATTCTTGCTTGAAATAACTCAATTACTACGCCATGTTGTACATCTTTATTCTTAATCATAAAAGTATCAATTTGAAGCAATACTTCATGTATTTGGTCTGCTAGGTCTGTTCGACCTAACTCGCTTAACAGCTGTATTGCATCATCCAGCGTGTCAATTGTCTCTGCTCTAAGAGTGTTATCTCTTATTACAGCTTGTGAATGTAGCAGTATTGATTCTGCAGTCATATAGCCCTTACTGTCCGCATATTTTGCGGTACAGGCATAGTGTTGCACCTGTGTACGACTTTGTGGATTATTTTGGGGCGTATTTGTATAACGATTAGATAACGATGTTACCCGTAATACCTGCCCAGTGCTGTGAATGAGCCATCCTTTGAGATAGGCACTAACGTTGGTGTTAGCGTCTTTCCAACGGCTTCTAGTATACCAATACCCATCTGCCAATTAGCGCTTCCATAGCGTAAATAAGAGGCTTTTTTTCTATCCATGAGATTGCCTACCTCAACCCCGTATAAGGCCCTGTAATGGCTTCCTACGCCTTCTGCATAGGCACTCATGCCTAGTCTGTGGGTGTGGCCACACAATACAGATTTACCCCATTTTTTAGCCAGGTTAAGAGCTGTGATACCTGCGTGCTGAGACATGTTGCCTTCATCGCCATGGGCCAACATCCACCCTGGGTGAAACTCATAAGCAGTCTTGTGATACTCCATGCCCATATCTTTAAATCCCATAAAGGCTGGGTATTGTAATTCGGGTAAGCTGATTAACCCAGGCACCTTAAGCAAAGTGTTATATAAGCGATCAGTATGATTACTACGGATAATATGACACTCTCGGCTGTACTCACTGAGATCCCACAGTATCGACTTAGTAAGTTCCCGATCATCGTGAATGGTTTGGCGATAAGCCAGAGGTGTGCCTTCAGCCCATTTACTAATTGTGTTAAAGTCAATTTCATCCCCAACCACCAATACTGAATCAAACTTCTCCCGCCTTGCTAACTTAGTAACATTCTTTACAGCTGCTTCATGATGAAACGGCACCTGTAAATCGCTGATAACTAAGTAGCGCTTAATCGTCATCCTCTTCAAAATCATCAAGTGGATTTGTCATAGGATCTTTGGTGTCAATGATCCAGTCTGGATAACTTGACCTATCCATCGCAAACGCTAGAGCTGTACCTTCATCCATTCCAGATTTACGGCAAGCCATATAAACCTCATTAGCTGCTATTGCCCAGAAGTCTAATTTTGTAAGTACAGGCTCTTTAGTAGTCCTGCGCCTACGTGCAATCTTCTTCTTAGGTTTGCGTTTAGTAGCCATTTTAAAATTATGACTTACTAATTAAAATAAAGAGTTCATCGACACGCTTTTCTAGCCGTAAACTTCTTTGGTCGATTCTATCAACAGCGTCTTTTATTGAGCTGCCAGAATTCGGGCGTAACTCATTTAGCCAGTTTTTAACTAAAAAACGTAATCCGACTAGCACGCCTGATAGCACGGCCATAACGCCAGCGCCAAAGCCAGCCCATTCTGTAGGTGTCATGCTTCATTGGCACCGATGCCATAAGCATTATCGGATTTGTCTAAAGCCCTAACCGCTGGGCCTGCTAAAGCTGAGATAACTACAGCTAAAACAGGATCTAATCCCAGTTCATTACTTGCTAAAAATGTTAAAAATGAAACCAAGACGCCACGTGCGTATGATTTCAGCACTGCCTGTTGCTTCTTGCTTATCTTCATATCTTGCCCCCTATTAGTGGTATATCAAACGGAGATCCATCAAGATCGCCAGCCTTTGTAAAACTACAGTGCAAATGTTTTTTGTGCTGATTTATGCCTTTATACTTACGCCATTTCCAATTTAATATCTTCGAGCATATTCGCCCGTTATAGATGACGTATGATATGCGCTTATCTTGTTTGGCTGCGATTCTGATCTGGTCAGCCAGATAAGGTGCGAGGCTGTCGGATGACTCCAACCGAGAATCAATATCAACTGCTCTAACCCAGATCCCGTCTGGATTATGATCCGATTTTCTGGCGGAGTGACGGCTATCGCCCAACCACCCATCACTGGCAGTACGCCTATCTGGAAACCACGTATCAACTTGTTCTCTTAACTGCACACCAGCTGCACATAGTTTTGGTTGCATTACAAACCTAGAGCTTGTAAATCCTCAACAGTTAAACCAAGTGCTGCAAGTTTTGCCTGTGCTGATGCTTTGGCTTCAGCCTTGGCTTCGGCTTCGGCTTTGCGGGCATCAATCTCAGCGGTAATTGTTTGATAATTTTCAAATTCATCATCATTCATTTCACGCACTTCATCATCAATTTGTATTAGAGGTTTTGTCATTTGATCTCCTTATGAGTTTTGATAACCATAAACTTTGATTGTTCCACCAGTTATTGTTCCAGAAGCAGGTGTCAGGGTGAAAGCAGTATAAGCGGTTGTATTATTAACAAACCCACCACCGCTCCAATAATAACCAGTTGTTACTGGAGAAACATTTGAATAATAGAAAACAGTATTATCTGCTAAATTAGGTGATTCAACAACCATATACAAATTGCACCCATCATTTGAATTATATGATAAAGTATTTGGAATGCTTGCAACATTACTGCCATTGCCGCCAGTTATTGTGCCAGAACTAAAACCGACATATGTAGCACCATAATAATATCCAGTTGTCGTTGAGCCAAAAGTTAAAGCGGCATTAGTTTGTGCTGATCCGTTAACTTCACTGGCAACAATCAAATAATTCGCATAAGTTGCAGAAAAAGCACTAGATATTGTTACAGACGACACAGCACTTCCAACAGTTGTGCTTGATATCAAAGTTAATCCGCTTGCACCACCAGCAGCACCCCATTCAGGAGCGGTTGCGCCAGAATTGACTTTAAGAACTTGACCTGCTGTTCCAATACCAAGACGGCTAAAAGTTCCTGAACCTGTACCATACAAAGTATCTCCAGCAGTTGTAATTGCTGTTGCCATTGAGTTTGTAACTGTTACTGTTCCTGAAGTGCCACCACCTGAAATACCTACGCCGGCGGTAACGCCTTCAATATCACCAGTAGCGCCAGATGCAACCCAAGCTGCGCCATCGTAATACCATAAACTGTTAGTGTCTTTAGTAAATGCAAAGTTTCCCTCGGCAGGTGCTGTTACAGCTGCATTTCTGGCAGCGGCAGTAGCAAACACCCAGATACCTTGCATCAAGTAGCCATCTACATCGGCTGCGGTTAATACCTCGCCTGTAACAAAGTCTTTAAATCCTAATCCAGCGGCCATTATTTCTCCTTAGTAACTAAGCACATTATAGTCTAAAGTGCCGTATATATTGTTATTTAGAATCAGCGCATCCAGCACTGGTTCCAGGGTCGTAAAAAAGACCCTAAAGCTGTTAGGTGTAATGGTGGTGGCTACTCCGAAAATCTGTAAAGTGTTGTCTAGAGTAGATCCACCTGGCTGGGTAGTTACGATTCTGATCGGGTCAAAGAAGTCCAACTCTAAGGCTGCAATAATGCCTGAGTTGTAATTGTCTGTATATAAGTCTAACTCGATGCCATCGCATCTGACCTGTGTTTCGGCACGGCTAGCAACATAGGCCCGGGCATAATCTAGGGCTACAGCATCGGTCTGCATTAAAAGATCCTGCAGGTTATATGAGTGGATAAAGTATTTGTCAATAGATGCCTGGTTGATCGCTGTCTGTGGTGATCCACCCGCACGGCTTACCTGAGCTGAATTGAAGATTAAGTTATCATCTAGTTTCCACATAGCATCGGCGTAGGCAATACCTGTGCCATTATCATTAAAGGTAGTTACTGTGCCACCGATTGACCCAGCGGTTACAGCTCTATCTTGGAATACGAACTCGCCATCGGTGTTTACATATAGTGCGCCGTATTCACTATCGGCCACAGTTTGCATCGCACCTAAAGAAGTACGTGCAGTGCCTGGGTCTGCCTGTAATGTAGTAAGTCCAGCATCAACATCACGCATGGTTGCTGGCCAGTCAATTTGATCTAGTATTTGGTTAATTCTGGTGCCTGATAGGTTGCCAGCACTAGCACCTGTAATTGTTGATACCTGGGCATTTTGGGCAAGTCTGAAAGCATCTACAGCTTGTATGGTTGTATAGGCAACTTCTGTTGCATCTTTAGGTTGAGTGTTTACGTAGCTTGTAATAAAACCAGAAAATAAAGAATAGGTAGTAGCGCCATAAGTAGCTGAAATTTGCACCTTCTTCATTGGTGTCAGCAATTCGTAATATGGCCCTGAAGGGTTGGTCGGGTTAAAATCTCCATTTTGATCTACGATGCGTAAAGTTAATTGGCCTGTTTGGAATTGATCTACTAAAGCGTTACGGCCTCGGCTAGTTTGTATGTAGTTAATTTGATCTGATACATCAACCACTACAGCTGCGTTATCGGCTAATATATTTGTATCAAGTATTGCGGTGCCTAATATAACTGCCTGAGCAAAACTTGGCCCAGTAGAGAAGTTAATTACAGCATTAATTGTTGGTACAGCCATTAGGTGCCGCCAGATAAACCGCCTGCAGGTGTAGTGCCACGGCCCATCTTATTGATTCTTAATAAAGTCTCATTGATTGTGTTAGTTAAATCTTGCTCGGTTAATACTGATCCAGCTACGTTTACAGTTACTGGTGCGTACTCGCCACGTGATACACCGCCCATAGCAAAACTTGCAGCGCTTGGCAATTGCATAGCACCGCCAGCACTCTGGGTAGGCACGTTGCTAATGTTTTTGTAAGCATCTGCGTACTCGCCACGCTGGACTGCACCCATAGCAAAACTAGAAAAGGCATCAACCGCTAATCCTGCTTTAGCCAAAGCATCTGCAAGTAATTTAGTTTTAGCTGTAGCGTCTAATTCTGCATTGTATTTCTTTGCTAGAGCCTCATTATTGTCTAGGATTGCTAGCTGTGCTTTTAAACGTAATTTAGTTTCTTCATCGGTTGCCTGATTAAGCGCCAGGGTTAATCCTATGCGCTCTATATCAAACTTATCTCTTAATTCATCTACTGCAGTTTTTTTCTTTAATAAAGCATTTTCTTGTGTGCGTAGGCTGATCGCTTCTTTAATCTTTTTTTTCTCTTGAATTTTGGCTAACTCAGATCCAGCACCTGATCCTAAACTGTAAGTAAAGTTAGACTTAGACATTTCTGATTTTAAGCGATATTCACCATTAACTTTAACTACGTTGCCCGGCATTAAGGTAGCACCAAATCTACCAATACCACTTACTAGCTTGGCTACAGCACTTGCTAAACTTTCAATCTGTGAAGTCAATGTAACTAGGGTTGTATCACCACTTAACTTGCCTAAAGCATCTAACAAACCTTTACCAATAGTCTCACTAGCATTAGCAGTGGCTACTTTAAGTTGATCCATTTTGCCGGCATAAGTATCTAATCTAGCGCTAGCCTGACCAGAAAATTTAGCGTCTAGTTCAGCCATGATGTTATCCATGTTGCCAGTAGCTAGTGTGGCCTTGCTCAATCCTGCACCTAATCTAGTTAGGGCTGTGGTCTGACCTGAATAGCCTTTAGCTAGGGCAGCGCTGACTTCTTGAACGCTTTTACCAGTTGCAGCCGATACGTTTAATGCAGTAGATAATGCTTGCTGGCTTTTAGTTATAGATCCGCTAGCTGTAAGTAATGTCTGAAACGCTGGGCGCAATTCATCATCTAGTACGCCATATAACTTCTGTAGGTTGGCTATGTAGTATTCAACATCTGGGCTAGAGAATGCGTAGCCAGTATTTTTTAATTGTAATTCTAAAGACTTAGCGGCCTTCTCATCTGCAGCAAAGGCCATAACTGCGTTTTTGCCAAACTTTACTAATGCAGCAGCACCTAAGTATTTAGCAAAGGTCTTACCTAATTGCTTAGTCTGTTTTTCAAAGGCTGTTAAATCTTTCTTACCTTTGGCAAGTCCTTTACCGTTGTATTCGGATAGGATCGAGAAAATTAAGTTAGCCATTTACTGCCTTTCTAATTTCGGTGCGCTTAACAAACTTAGCGGCAGTATCATCTAATGCTTTTAATATGTGGGCCATAGCCTTGCCCTGTTCTTCTGATGCAGCTCTAAATATTAGTCTTCCTTTTTGCTTATAGCCTCTGTTATTACCAGACATACCTTGCGGCCTAGCATTTACTAGCGGTGGCATAGCAGCTATAAATTGTGCGCCAGCCTGAGGATTAAGAGAGTGCGAAATTTCTTTATTGTTTATATCTGCGTCAAGACCTATCCATGGTGCGCCACTTGGACCTGATTTACGGCCAGCAAGTTCATAGATTTTACCAGGTGCGCTGTTATTGGATATGTAGTTAGTAGCAGCCCATCCGCCCTTATTACGTTTATTTCTACCGGCACTATATTTAATTCCTTCTACTACCTGCGAACGATTGTATTTAGGAAAGGTACGGTACTTCATCGGTCCGGTAATACCGGCAGCCTTGGTCCAGCCTGATAAGACTTCTGAATCTTGTGGAGCGTAACCTCTAGCTTTATCTCTAATAGGCAACATGGCAACTCTTATTTGTGCCTGAACATCTTTTAATAGATCTTTATCTACTTCACCTAAGGCTTTTTTCATCTCTTTAATGCCTGTTACGTTTACTGGCATTTTTGATCTCCTTAGCTCGATCCGATAACACTTGGACTATTGCCGCAAGCATCTCCTGATCCATATCTATAAAAGCCTGTGGCGCAATTCCTGTCTCTACAGAAAGACTAGCAATCGTGTGAGTTATAGAATTACGCTGTGTTATTTTTTTTCTTCATCCAATACTTCAACGGTATCTAGAGAATCAATAAACTCTAGGCCGAAGACTGGCACAGTTACATTAGCCCTACGTAAGCACTCATGAGCCAGGTAGTAGATCTCAGTTTGACGTTCGTGATCACGTAGGACCTTTGATATTCCTGCGCCATACTTTAACTCGAAAGCGTACTCGACACCCGGAGTAATCTTGTGTTCAGATACTTCTCCGTTAGCCCTTGTTATCTTTAGCTTTGCCATTAGTTCTCCTTATGCTACTGCTACAGTGATTACGCTGTTACAGGTAAATGTAATCGATTGGCTTGATATATCAGCAGGACTTCCATTTATGTTTTGTAAATTATTGACCAAAACAGTGGTTGAATATGAAGGATTGCTTGCAGATACTGCTCCAGTTGTTTGCTTGATTACCACAGGTACAGTTGTACCGTAAGCAGCACGCAAAGTAGGAATAACAGTTGTAGCAGCATTATCATTTAGGAAGTCTAAAGTGATGGTGCTTGCTTCTAATCCCTTAGTAAACTTATGTGCAGTATCGCCCATAGCGGTTACTTCTAGTTCATCAAATGACTGATTAACAGTCACAGCTGTTACATACGCTGATAGATCAACGCTGTTAAATGTTACTGATACGCCATTGTTTAAGAAAATTGCCATTGTTACTCCTTGTCTTTCTCTTTAGTAGTTGCAGGTTTTGGTGCTTCTTCGATCTGGCCTATCTTTTTTAAGAAGGCTAAATCTTCAGGTGTTAGGCTCATTTTAACTCCAGCTCGTTAGAATTGATACTGTGATTTCTGACGTCAATAAATCTCCACTTGCCACACTAGCGATAGCTGGAGCGGAGACACTTGATATGTTTAACTGCAACGATGATGCGTTGAGTTTATTAACTACGGCCACTATAAAATCCTCTATGCCTGCAAGGTTGCCTTGATTATCTAAAGCTGGTACGCAGATCATTATCTTAAAATTAGCAAGCGGTGAGATGCTTGTCTTATCATTGTTTGATGGTACAAGGTAAGGATCACTTACAGTAATTACCACGCTGTTTGGAATTAAAGTTGCTGGTGGAAAACTAAAGGTATTCCATACACCAGTATTAGTTAGATCAGTTGCAAGTGTTGATCTAAGTGTAGTGATTGCAGCTGTCATTAGCCGACCATGGTGTTGGGACTAGAGTAAGGCGCGATGAGACCTCTCACTCTATTTATAAGCTGGTAGCCCATGGCATAACGGTTAGGGCTCATGCCATCCATACCGTTGCCCCCGTTCTGAGACACTTGACGTGCTTGGAAAATATCTACGGCAATAATCATGGCAGCCTGATTCACGGCTGGTACAACATTATATGCAGCTGTCTTATAGCCAGGTCCAGTTGCAAGACCGTATGGCAAGATACGATGGAATGGATCATCGGCATTTACTTTAGCAAACTGAATAATTGAATAACCACTTGGGTAATTACTGAATGCGTATGTACTCCAGAATGCTGTACCTAATGAGGCCGGTACTGTCGATCCCGGGTAAGCGCCTGTGAGAGTATGTGTGCCGTTATAAACACCAGCACCAGATGCGCTGATAGTTATGCTTTGACCTGTTACAAATATGCCAGGACTAGCTAGTACAACACTGGCAACGTTATTGCTTATGCTTGCACCGACTACGGGTGCGTTATTGAACCAAAGATATGAATTGAGTAGGTCCTCAGATGTTTGACAAATAGATTCTAAATCGGCATCAGAGTAGAGAGACCCAATACCAAGATTAGTTCTTAGTTGGGCTACGGTTACGTATGTTGCGGCCATCTCTACTCCTTTGCTAATAGCTCCTTGGGGCTAGGGCTACTAAACCCCAAGGATTCTTAATGTGTTGCTGTTATTACGCTGTCATGTTGTAGCGTTGTAGGCCACCAGACACAAGTGTCTTAGTTGCCAAGTATCCGTACAGCATCAGTTCGATCTCGCCTGATGTTGGCACGTTAGTTGCAAGTCTTAATACTGGGCTCTCATAGATTGCAATTGCTGATGGCACGATAATAAATGCTGAATCATCAATAGTTGTAGATACCATGTTGGCATCAACATACAACCCTAAACCAAACAGTGATCCACGTAGTGATGTTGGTGAAGAAGTACCGCCAGCATTCATTGGATTTTCTGCAGTAAAAATTGGTCGGTCTGTTGAATCCTTAGCACCGATTAACAATGACCACTGTGAAGTACCAGCGATGTATGCAGTTGCTAGATCACCTGTTGCTGCGTATGCAGCTGGGCCAGCTTGTGCGATAAATGCTTGGATACCTAGGTAGGTAGTTGCTTGTGATGTTGCAAGTGTTCCACCAGATACGATTTCAGCAATTACAGCTGCATCGGTTGCCTTGTTATAGGCACGTGTCATGTTATCTAACATAGCTTGGAAGAATGCAGGATTGTCAGATGAACGCTCTAACAATTCTACTGAGTAACGTTGTAGTCCAGCATACTTCTTAACAGTTGCATTTACGTATGCAGATACGATACCTGTCTCAGATGGTGCGCCACCTTCTGCAGTCTCTGCAACGGTACCTGAAGTTGTAATTTTAGGATGTGAGATAGTCATGCCAGAGTTAGGAATAACTTTTGCTCCGCCACATGCCTCAATAGTTGGACGTGATCCGATAAGAGTATCTACAACAGTTGTTGCATAACTTACTGGTGAGAATGCTGGGTTGGTTGAGAATGAATCATCAGCAGCTGTAATTTTCTGTGATTTTGCATCTTCGCCTCTTACCCATAGACCAGCTTCGTGATCTCCTAATTGTGCCTTAACTGCATATTGCAGATATTTGGCTTGTGAATTGATTGGCGTACGTGGCTCAGCATAGATAGCAGCACTAATTGTTGGACGTGCGGCTTCTACTGGAGCAACCTCTGCCGGTGTAACAGTTGGCTCTGGAGTTGTATCCAAGATAGCCTCACTTTCCGTAGTAGTTGATGTTGCATCTGCTTCGCTTTCGCTCGCAGCAACTTTGGTTACATTCGCTTCAGCGAACGCTGGTGTTTCGACTAGGCTTACCTCTTTGAGTGTTGCCTTAGTTACATATAAATAATCTTTAGTTTGTTTTGATCCGGTAACTTCTACACCAACAGACAGGCCGTCCACTAGCTGTTCTCCGGCAAGAATTAATGCGTCCTGTCCAGACATGCTGGCACTAATTTTGAAGGATGCGTAGATGCCATCTTCTGCTTTATTAAATTTTTGCATACGGCCAATAGGTTTATCGTTCTTATGTTGCATAAGCATTTTAATTTTTCCAGGATCACCAATTTCTATAGAATCTTTGGCGAATACAACTGGTCCGGCTGATGTAAACCCTACTTTTTCGTAAGGCACAATCTTGCCAGCTATAACTCTACGCTCAGTATCTGAGCTTTCTATTGCACTACTGAACGTAAGTAGCATCGTTACTCTCATTTCCGTTAGGGGTCATATCTTCCATCTCTTTAGCTTGTTCAACATCTATTAGACCTAATGACAGCATTTTCTCTAGGGCTTCTAATCGCTTCATTGTGTCGGCACGTAAGAATGATTCCTCAATATTAAATTTAACTACATTACCTCTAGCTGTAATATCATCCATAGATAAACGGTCTTCAATAGCACAGATATAAGGCTGCAAAGAATAAGCAACAAATTCTTTACGGCCATCAATTATGTTCTGGTACGTAAGCGAATTGTTCATATCCGCACTAATCATGTATGCCGGAATATTCATAGCTCTGGCAACCTGGGTGGCAAGGTATTGGCTGGCGCCTTCGTAAGCCATGTCCTTAGGTGAGAATCCAATATTTTCTACGGATAAAGTAGATGTTAGGTATGCAGTGCTACGTGATGATCTAGCTGCTTTCCATGTTGCCAATAATCCTTGTACGTGATCTTCTGGTAGATCTGCTCCAGAGTTTTTAAGCACTGTGGTAGCCATTGGCGTTGCAAGTGCTACGGCTGATGCTCTTTCAATATCTAAAGCTGATTGGATTGTGCGACCTGCTGTTTGTAACACGCCTTGTGTTAATCCTTGAAATGTAATTAAAGATCCTGGACCATCCATTGGCACTTGTGATCCATCAATTGTGTAGTACATAACTTCTGTACCTTTAGCATTTAATTGTGCATTAACTCTGGTATTGGCAACCCATTCAAATCGTGATGGTCGCAAATCATCTGCGTAAACTTCTGTAACACGCCAATAAGCAACACCGTAGAAAATTAATGAGTCTACGGTGGCACTTATAGTGACGGACCTAGGTTGCCGAATATCCGGCTGCTCTAACCATACAGGAAATCCCAGTTCTTCTCCGGTAGATTTCTTATAAAGTTCTAAAGGTAAATAACTAATTACTCCAGCAATTAAATTACGGCATCTTGCAACAGCTGGTACTTGCATAGCCAAGGATCGATCCATAGGACCATATCCGAAAGAGTTACCTACAGTGCCGTAACCGTAACCATCATTCATAACGGCAGGGGCGTATTGCGCTTGTACGGTTTTATTATTATTAGTTATACCCAAAGCAGACAATAGACCCATATAGGTACTTTATACCATAAAACGGACTAATGGTGCAAATTAGGCAAATATTTGTGCGGTGCGTTGCGGTTTACTTAATTGACTTACAACCATGGCCAAGGATATTGCAGCTGTAACATCACCGGCTGATTTTCTCCGGATAATGCGCCAAGATGCATCGTTAGTCTTAGCAGCACAGTTATTTAAATGCTGTACTAGGTCGGCCTGACCACTATGCACCATTCGCTTGTTGGCCATAGCATCGGATAGGTCTGAGCATGCTTGGTAAAACGCTTGGCCGCTAACATCGGTCATCATCCATCCGCTTTGCTCTAATTTTGTAGCAATTGATTGCGTGGCGTATTTGTCATAACAGATCATTGTTGGATGGTACTTACGAGCCCATTCATTTATATCACTTGCCATTTGTATTTCATCAATAGCAATCTCACTAGACCACAGCTGCATAAGTCCTACTGCAATTTTTCCATCTTTCATCTGACCTGCTACTAAAGCTCCTGATCTTCTTGTAGGTGCAATATCAAAGGCAATAATTGTTTGCGGTCCAATAGGTATTTCCAACGTGCTATCACTGCACTGCTCAATAGATCCATACACCCAGGGGCTGACAGCACTGCTGACCCATTGGCATAACATCTCAGTACGTGTAGCTTCTATGCTATTAGTGTTTACAGATTCTTCAAGTGTCTGCTCAGTTATTAAATGGCCAAGTGCCGGGTTAGCCATAGCCCAGGCTTTACGATCTGTAACCTTGCAGTGTTGCGGTGCTGACCATTCGTAATATCCTAAATTCTCTGGTGGGTAAGACTTGCAACGCTCTACAAGATCATTCAGCACATTACTAAATCCATCACCGGCATTACTTGTCATTAGTGTCATAGCGTTAGGTCTTGCACGTGTTACCGGCAGTGCAGCTGTATATGCTTCTTCGGTCCATTCACGTAATTCATCTATGTACAAGAAGTCTGCAGTCTTACCACGGGGTGCATCTCTAGTAGCTGCAGCAATCTCATACCGTGCGCCATTAAGTAAGCTGATAGATTCTTGACCGTTAGCCAAGCGAATCTGTCTAACTTGTATTTTTAAGAATGGATTATCTTCTATTGTGTAAGCAACCTGCCTAAATGTATCTAATGCCATATTTCGGTTAGAAGACATACCCAAAACGTTTTTACTACCCCATAAGAATAAATGGCTAAGGATTAACATACGTGCTAAGTGGGTCTTGCCATTTTGACGTGCTACAAGTATTAGAGCTGTCTTTTTACGCCAAGTATCAGCATCATCAACAGATAACAGATCATCTAGCACCCACCGTTGCCATGGCACAAGAGGTAAACCAATCTTCGTAGCTAGATCAGCAACCTCTTGCGCTTTGGATGGTCCATTTAGTAAAGGCGTGTGGATTCTAGGCTCAGTGCTGCCAATTAGCCCGACCCCTCGTTTAATCGGGATCACTTCAGCATCATTCTGCATTGGCTTGGATCGATTCGGGTTTGATAAAGGGTGATTCTGGAATGACCCGGACCGTCTCGGAGAGAGAACGTTCTGG
>Ga0209190_1001632_pt1 | contig 15564 bp, 10 predicted proteins | sample M_140205_XF_Meta_FD_187315 | JGI IMG/M metagenome (GOLD analysis project Ga0209190, IMG submission 187315) | Freshwater microbial communities from Lake Montjoie, Canada to study carbon cycling - M_140205_XF_MetaG (SPAdes) (version 2) | ecosystem: Environmental > Aquatic > Freshwater > Lake... | reverse complement strand
GCGTTACAAAAAATCCTTGGCACGCCAGTGGCTGGACTTATCATGAATGCTTTGGTGATCAAGCCACCCACCCTAAAGATCTACAACAACACCGAACTCCAACGCATCACCTACCATTACTCGCAAGACTCATTGCACGAATGGGAAGACAACATGCGTGCCACCGTCACAGACCTAGTCGCTTCACTCATCCGAGGCTACTTCCCACAGACAGGACTCTCATTCAAGTCTCCTTGCTCTGGCTGTGACTACGTAGAAAACTGCCAACTCCCTCGAGAACAACGAGCAACCGACCTAGCATCCGACATCTATCGTGATGTAACATGGTCACCAATCCACTAATCCAATGCAACCATTATCTCAATTCAATTCCAACCTCGGCACAGCAATCCTACTCCTCGGACCTCCCGGGGGTGGCAAAACCGTCCTCGGATGTCGGCTATTCCCTCGCACCTACGTTCTCGTAGCGGACCTTAACTTCGAATCAGGTGTGCGGTATCTCCAGAAGATCAACGAGACCTCTAACATCGTTGGCTTTGACACAGTCACCGTAGATGACAAGGGTGCAAAAGTCCCAGTGCAAGACTGGTATCCTCGCATGTTCAAACTCCTCGACGAAGCCACGCGTAACCCTGCTATCGACGCTATCTTTATGGACAGCGCGACCTACATCAGCGATTACATCGTGGCTAAGATCGCCCTATGCACAGACGAGCGTGCTATCCGTATGCCAGCAGGCAAAGAGTCGTTCGACAAGTGGGCGAACTACCTTGTCACATGGCGTGGACTTATCATGCAACTACGTAGCAGTGGTAAGAAGATCATCATGTCGTGCCATGAGCAAAAAGAAAAGGACGAGTCGGACGGGATCTTTAAATACCAGATCGCTCTGTCAGGTCAGATTGCATCGAAGCTACCCAACATGTTCAGCGACGTGTGGCGTTGCGAGACCGAAGAGACCAACGGCAAATACCGCTGGCTTGTACGGACGCTCGGCAACATCCGACACGAACTGAAGAACAACTTCGCGTGGGATGAAGGCGTGCTTCCTGCTGACGAAGTCGTCAAACGCGTGCGTGCTACAATCAAACCTGTTGTATGAACATAACCTTACTCGTTGAGATCGACGCAGGTGACGACACCGATGTTCTGGGTATCGCTGTTGACCTACACGAACTACTCGATCAGCAGTTCCCATACGAAACCATCTCAGTCAAGCCGTGGCAACGCGCATCCACTGCACCAAACCCTTTCGCACCACCTGTGGTGCCACCACTTTGAGCATCCCGCTCAAACGCCACGAGTCGCACTCGTTAACGCAGAAAAACAAACCAAAGTAAACTAGAAACCAAACCATATGTTAGACCCAATGTCAGTTAATATCGACCTCCAAGGCGTAGACACCAACGTTCCTGTCCTCCCTGAGTCGGATGTGCAGTTGCAAGTCGTGGAGTCCACGATCGAAGCGAACAAAGACCGCAACGGAAACAACTGGAAGCTCAAGCTCGCGACCACCACGCCAACGACATCCGTTGACGGACGTGAACTCAAGCCCAACTTCCCTGTGTACCACATGTGCGCGTTGCAAGCCCGCGAGGACAGCACCGATCCCGAAGCATTCAAACGTTCGCTCTGCGAAACCGTCGATGCTATCTTCGGCACGGACAAAACCAATCGCCCTGCTATCAACAAGGCGTTGATTGAAGCGTCGATTGGACGCTTGGTCATCGGGCACGTCTACCCAGACGAGTACCCCAAGGATAGCGGTAAGTTCAATACCAAAATCCGTCGCTTGAAAAAGCTGGCTTAGTCATAACGCGCTGGCATACCGCGTAAAACGTATGCCACTTTTCATGTTTCAACCCAAATCTAACTCTGACCTTAACGTCGCACGTGTAGCTTATGTTAAAAAGCGTAAGCAATGTGAGTGCGGCAACCCTGCCACCGTACGCAAAGGCAACTGGCATATCTGTGAACGCTGCAACGCCATAGAACATGCGCGTAACACACGCGTGCATCGCGAAGGCGATGGCTACCAACCCACAATTTACTCACTCTCTATACCCAAAAAACAACAACACTAATGCAAACCATATCCATAACCTCAATCATTGAAGGCGTGCGTGCACGCAAAGACTACGGCGATCTCGACGGACTTAAAGATTCGCTCACCCGACTCGGCAGTATTCACCCTATCGTATTGTCCAAGAATCAGGACAATACCTACAACCTCGTTGCTGGCGGTCGCCGCTTCCGCAGTATGCAACAGATGGGTGTGAAAGAATTGTATCAGGGCAGTGTGTTGGAACCAGAACGCTTCGGCTTTCTGTTTAAAGAAGACGTCCCCGAAGACGAACTCAAAGAAGCCGAGCTTGACGAGAACCTTTATCGTCTCAAGCCCAAGTGGCAGGAAGACGCATTGCTTATCGCAGACGTGCATGAGTTGAAGCGTCGCAAGCACGGCGCAAACAAGTGGGGACAACGCCAGACCGCTGACCTGCTGTCCAAGGGTGGCAAAGGATTCGGTAAAAGTTCAGTGAACTTGGCGTTAAAAGTAGCCGAGTTGCTACGCAAAGGCGACAAAGAAATCGTGGCATGCGACTGCTTGGACGATGCCAACACTATCCGTATCAAACGCGCTGAAGACAAAGCGTTGGCACGGCTGTCGTCTATGGCTATGCCCGTGTCCACGGCAGTGCCTTTGCTTTCAACACCCACGTTGCTTGATGCGTTCAACATGGATCTGTCCATGGGAGTCTTGGATAGCCCTGCTGCCGTGCCTTCGCCTCACTCTGCCCCAACGCTTCAATCCGCCCCGATGGTTGCCATCGCACGTGTGCGTATCCCATTGTCCGAGATGTTTATCCAAGCAGACTTTCAGACCGACACGCACACCGCCCCATGGGTCAACCACATTATCACCGACATCCCATATGGAATCGACATGGATAACCTTAATCAAAAGTCTATCAGCGATGTTAAAGACGAGCACGACGTCGAAGCTAACGTAGACCTCATGCCTAAGTTCCTCAAGTTCGCATACAATGCAGTGAAACCCCAAGGGTTCTGTGTGTTCTTCTACGACCTTGATCATCATGAGAAGCTACAAACCTGGGCTAAAGAAGTTGGCTGGCGTGTACAAAGGTGGCCGTTGGTCTGGAACAAGACCCATACCTGCCAGAACAACGCCGCGCAATACAACACGACGAAGAACTTCGAGGTTGCTATGGTGCTACGCAAAGACGATCACACTGTGTTGCGCTCCGCACAAGGTTCATCTGTGTGGACAGGCGATGGTAGTGCAGAGCGTCGGCTATACAACAACCCGTTTGCCAAACCTTTCGAGCTCTGGAAATGGTTGTACACTATGATCACCATTCCAGGGCAGTCTGTGTTGGACCCGTTCTGCGGTGAGATGTCTGCCTGTCGTGCCGCAGCCAACTGCGGACTCGTGCCTTATGGTTACGAGATCAACCCTAAACATTACAACCGAGGACTCGAACATATGAAAGCCGTCTACGCACTAATCCACAAATCCAATGTTGAATTCATCTGACATCCCACTACTCTACAATGGCGATGCCTATTACATCCATGTGCAACTTACGCACAGCGTGTTGTTGTTAGGTGTTACCATATACTACGACAATCAAAACAGCGTCGGAGTATTTGAACGCTACCGAGACCTCGACCCCGAAACAAAAAAATCCGTGTTACATCAAATCAAAAAACGTTATCCCCAAACACCCATACAATTCAATGATTGATCCACTCGCAGCCAATGCTCTTGGCGTTACTCCCGTGCGACAGGCTTTAGTGTCTGTCACACGCATACCCAATGCTCTACCCACAGCCACGAACGAACCTCCGTATCGTCTAGCCATTATTAACGAATGCCCCACAGCAGACGAAGAACTAGCACAGATGTTGTGCGTTGGACAAGCAGCCAAGCTACTCGACTCCATCCTTGGGAGTGTGGGTATCCAACGCACGGCTTGCTTCATCGGCAATGTGTGCCAGTATCGTGCGCCTAACAACAGCAAAGGCTTACCCGACATCACAGAGTTCGATGAATACTCTGAGGTCAAGGGCACGATGCGACGCATCAAAGGATCATGGACGTCAAACCCCAAAGTCCTTGAAGGTATGTCCGAGCTACGCACCCAACTCGCTGCGTTCAAACCCCACTGCACCCTTGTGCTTGGCGATGCGTCGCTTTACTTCGCTCGCGGACCTGGCTTCAAAGCCGATGACTGGCGTGGGTCAATCATCCTGTCCTCCATCGGCAAGATCGTTGTATCGTACTCTCCGACAAATGTACTGCGTGACTATACCCAATGGGTGTTCCTCAAATGGGATGCGCGTAAAGCCGCAAATGAGGCTCGATCTCCAGAACTAAAAGCCCCCGCCCGGGTATTCGATCTTGACCTATCCGCTACGCAGATCTGTCAGAAGCTAGACACATGGCCAGCAGGTGCTATTGCCAGTGTGGACATTGAGGGTGGGATAAAAGGCTGGTCGTGTATCAGCGTGGCATCCGCCCCTAACTACGCCTTCATCATAGCGTTCTCTCAGCACTCACCTGCCGAGCAAGGTCAGATCTACGTGAGTCTGTCGCGGTTCTTACGCAACTCCGCCATACCCAAGTGCCTGCAGAACTCCCTCTATGACAACTTCGTTCTGCTCTACCAATTCAACATGGTGATTAAGAATGTGCGTGAAGACACGATGCTCAAATGGGCATCACTCTTTAGCGAACTTCCCAAGTCCCTTGACACACAAGCCAGCGTACTCACCAATGAGCCGCAATGGAAACACATGATCGCGTATTCTTTACGTGAGCAAACCGCCCGTGCCAAAGCAGGGGTTGATCCCGCTACCGAGATCCGCAACAAATACCACGCTTGCTGTATCGACGCCAGCGTCACCCTAGAGAACTGCCTCGTGATGGATGCCATGCTCACCCCAGCAGAGCGTCGCTATTACGAATTCAACGTATCACTCCTGCCCGCGTTTCTCCGTATGGAAAAGCGTGGCTTCGCCTACAACAAAACCCTAGCACAACAAGAACTCCTGAACTGCCGTGCTGCCTTGAACGAATGCGCCACCCGTATCACACTACGCGTCGGCTACTCACTCTTGGGCACAGGCGGATCTATCTCCAACACCAAAGCAAAGAAATGTTTATATGAAGAAAAAGGCTATCCCCCACAATACAATGGAAGAGGGGCTGATAAGAAAGTTACTACAGACGTCGGAGCATTGCTTAAACTTGCTAAGAAATTCCCCAATGACCCCCTATTGTCCGATCTCTTACTCCATTCACGACTTGATGGAGTTCGCAAGACCCTCGAAATTGATACCGATCCAGACGGGCGAGTCCGTTGTGCATATAATCTTGTGGGAACTGAAACAATGCGAATCACCTGCTATGAATCCCCAACTGGTAGCGGATCAAACCTGCAAACCATTACCAAAAAACTCAGAAAACTCTTCATTGCCGATCCTGGGTATCACATGTTCCAATGTGACTTAGCTGGTGCTGACGGCTGGACTGTCGCAGCACACTGCCTTAAATACGGAGACTCTACTATGTGGGATGACTACAGGGGTGGACTCAAACCCGCCAAGATCATTGCACTAATGTATACGCACGGACCAGACATCGTCCTATGTGACCGCGATGAACTCAAGTTCCGGTGCGACAATGCTTCTGTCAAAGGTGGTTGCTGTGATCAAGACTCATGGCTGTACTTTGCGTGCAAGCGCGTGCAACACGCTACCAACTACGGGGTTAAAGCCCGCACTGGATGCGAGCAGATCATGTCTGACTCATACAAAGTTGCAGGCGCACCCGTATACATCAGCGAAAAAGACTTCGAGACATTGCAACGCTTTTACTTTGTCCGTTACAGCGGGTTGTATCAGTGGCACAATGCGTGCAAGCAACACGTGTTCGATGGACATAACCTCACTTCCGCATCGGGACATACACGGGTGTTCCACGGCAGACGCCGTTCGTGGAATGCAAAAAGCCGTGCAGTAGAAACAGACCACACAACATGGAAAGAATACCTAGCAGATGAACCTCAAGAAAACACTACCTATGCAACGAACCTGGCTTTGTCAAAACTGTGGAACGACACAGACAACAGAGTTTCAATGGGAGGAAGGAGCGTATTACGCATCGAGCCGTTGCACCAAGTGCACGACGCCCTCATTGGACAATTTCGAATCGCCGACACCGAATGGGCAATCGCCCGTATCCGATCCTACTTCGACAACCCTTTAACAATAGCAAACACCAAACTCGTCATCCCCTTTGAAGGTTCATATGGACCATCATGGGGAGAGATGGGTACAAAATACGGCGGAGGAAATATATGAACGATCCAATCAACAAACCTAATCACTACAACTGGCACCCTTCGGGTGTGCAATGCGTGGAAATCAGTGAACACTTCACTGCCAACATCAGCAAAGCCATTGACTATCTATGGCGTCACAACCACAAGGGTACACCCATCGAAGACCTTAAAAAAGCTGCGTGGTTTATTCAGCGGGAAATTAAGTGTATGAACAAATATTTGGAGGATCAACTTGAACCCCCCCTTCAACCACCAGAAGAACACGAGGACGCACAAGCCTTACCAATCCCTTGCGGATGGAACACACCCAACTTACATTTATGTAACTCGTGGGTGTTTCGCCAATGTCCAGTTACTTGCAAGAACAACACCAACTCAACCCCAACCCAACCACAATGAAACCAATGCTCGCTCGGACCTTCGGTCCCAAATACAACAAATACCCATGCTACATTCAACCCAAATTGAATGGCGTGCGTGCCCTATACCACAATGGAGTTTTCCAATCCCGCGATGAGAAACTCTGGCGATCTAATGTTCTACACCACCTGCTCAACGATCTCTCCACGCTCTGCCTTGGCGACACCATACTTGACGGGGAACTCTATGTCCACGGCTGGCCGTTACAACGAATCAATGGAGCTATCGCAGTTAATCGCGTAACACCATCTGCCGACACACCATCTATTGAATACCACATCTTCGATGCTGTCGATCCTACGCAGAACTTTACCGACCGCTGGTTAGACCTAGCCAACACCCTAGACAATCAAGGTTTACGCAAGTGCTGTATCGTACCCACCTCATACGTCCACTCGCTTAGCGAAGTCGAACAACACTTCCATCACTGGGTCGCGCAAGGCTACGAGGGTGTTATGCTACGCCCTGATGGACCATATGAATACGGCGAGACCGAACACGGCACACAAAAGCGTAGCCAGACCCTGTGGAAATACAAAGAATGGGATGAAGACACCTTCGTATGCGTCGGTGTTACCGAAGGTATCGGCAAAGCTGACATCGGTATCGGTGCATTTGAATGTGCGTTCCGCAATGCCGATGGCGTAGCCGTAAAGTTCTGCGTGGGCAGTGGCTTGTCCGATGCACAACGTATCCATTACGCCGCTAACCCTCCTATCGGCAAGCGTATCAACGTGCGTTACCTCTGCCTCACTGAAGCAGGCGTGCCGTTCAATCCAACATTCCTCCATGTAATGTCCTAAGAAATGGACAAAACGAAATCACCGCATCGCTGCCGTACACCTCGCTGTCGCACAATCTTTACATCTAAGAATTCTATATGTTCTAAATGTGCTATGCGTGCATGGCGTAAAGCTAACCCTATTAAATGTAGGTATGCTGCAGTTAAGTCACGTGCTTTGCGATTAAATCGTTTGTTCGACATCTCGTACGAAGACTTTCACGCCATATGTATCGCAGGTGCATTTAATCCAAAACTCCATGCAATAGATCGTATAGACTACACCCGTGGCTATACCAAAGACAACATCCAAATCCTAACTCAAACCGCAAATATCATTAAAGGTAATAAAGAACGTAGTAACTGCCCATTCTAATGTCATTCATCTCATCATATCTCACCATGGTGGCTAACACCGAGCCGCCCTTACCCTTCCACCAATGGGCTTGTCTGTCCGCACTATCAACCCTTGCGGGTCGGCGGTTCTGGATGAACCTAGGTCCGATCCAATACTACCCTAACCTTATGGTCGTTCTTGTCGGACATCCCGGGGTCAAGAAGTCTAGTGCGATGGATCGTGCCAAGGACATTATCCGTGCTGTGCAGTGCTGTCCTATTGCAGCCGCACAAGTCACCAAGCAATTCATATCTAAAGCCATGAGTGCGGAGAAGTTCGCTGGCAAGAAAACCTTTGTACATAATAAAGAGTCCATCGAGTACAATCAATACGCTATCTTTGCCACAGAGTTTACCCAGTTCTTAGGTGCTGACGCTATCGGTATGCTTGACTTTCTCACCACTATCTACACAGAAAAGATCTACGATTGCGATACCAAAAACCAAGGCTCTGACCTTATCGTCGGTCCGTATATCACGATGCTTGCCTGTATGACGCCAGAGATCGTCAAAGGGTTTCTCAAGATGAACATTCTTACAGGTGGCTTTAGCCGACGCACCGTGTTTGTCTTTGCCAACGGCGGTAACATCATCCCCGTACCATCTTATACACCAGAACAAAAATCCGCCCAAGCGTATTGTATTCAATGGGGTAAAGAATTACAAAAACGCTCGGGCGAATTCGTTATGTCGCCAGATGCGCTGGCGTGGTATGAGAAATGGTACATCCATCTGCACACCAATATGACTGAGATTGCAAAGCCTACAACCGAAGGCTACTTCCGCACTAAACACGAACTACTCTTTAAGGTCGCGATGCTCATCGCTTTGAGTGAAGGACAAGAACTGATCCTCACCCCCGGACACTTCGAACTCGCCGAACGATTCTTCAAACCAGTAGAAGAAAAGCTCGAGCGGGTGTTCGAGGGTTCTGGCATCAACCCCAACGCTGCATCTGCTATACAGATCTGCCGTATGCTGGAGTCGATGGATCGTCCGATCAACAAGAAACACCTCGAAGCAATGTTCTTTGATCAAGCCACGTCGATCAGCGAGCTACGCGATACCATCTCCCACCTCATCGCAGTAGGTCGTTTAGCTGAGCGTATACTCACGTTCAATGGCAACATTATTGGGACGGTGATTGGGACCAGTCAAACTGTGGGGGCGTATAGCGACGCCCAGCTTTGCGTGTTTCTCCAATCTGTCGTCGGGCAACCGATGATGGCAACGAGGGATCCGAGTCCAGCATCTCATCCATCTGCATCGCTTGGTCTTCCGGACGCATCGCTCCTCCACGCAACGGGCGCCTCGGTCGGTGTCGTGGCGTCGTTGGAAGTAATCCCATCTCCGCTTCCGACCGCTGACGTTGTTGCAAGCGTGCCATCTCCGACGACTGCAGACCTGCCGTCTGTAATCCCGCAAGGTCTGCTCCCGGATTAGCCATACGGCGTGGATCTGCCACAAAGGTCTGAAGATTGACGCGTTCCGCAATGGTACGTATCAAACTCTTTAGATCCAGTGTCGGATCCAACGATTGCAACCCTTGCAACTCTGCCTGTACTTCTTTGTTTTGCCCTCTGCGTAACATCGTCGCCAAACGATCAACCAAATCGCTACGGGTTTTTTGTAATTGTTTGTCCTGTTTGCTCAGTGCATCCGCTGCGTCTTTGCTATTCTGCACACGACTCAATGGAATGCCTAATGCTACAGCCGCTTGTTCTATCGGGGTTAGTTGTGCTTGTAACCCACTGCGTGAGTCACGAATATCGCCCTCACCCTGCAACAACTGAGCTGTGCCACGGAATGCCTGTGGCAAAGCCGACGCAAAACCCTTAGCATCTCCGTGCAGTGCAGCCATAACACCTCTGGCTGCATTCTCTACGGTAGTACCATTCGCTCCAAACAACGAAGCAAGGTTAAACCCTTTATACGGATCTATGCCAATCAACGGCACCGACATAGCAGCTTTACCCGACAGATCAATCGGAGTTAAAGCGTTAGCCGCACCATGCAGTGCAAACGTGGTAAGAAACCCGCCATTGTCTTGATCCTCGTTAAACAACTTTGCAAGGTTTTGTTTCAACCAGCCTTTTAAATCCAACCCTGTGGCTTGTTGCATCAACGCTACAGCTTGCATAGCCCCAGGTAACCCCAGACCACCCGCCAACACCATCTGTGCAGCAAGTCCATACATAAATGCCTTGCGCGACGCGTTATTCTCCGCCAGCGTAAAGCGTCCTGCCTGTGCACCAAACCCCTTGCTGTAATCTTTAGCCATTTGACTGAACCAACCTTGGACATAGGTTGTCAAACTCGTCATTAATTGAGGCACCGCTCGTGTCTTAATACTCCAAAGCTCCACACTTCGTTGAGCTTTGCCTCCTGTGAATGTTGCCTGACCTTTAACATTACGCGCAAAAGCAAATGCGTTGTTTAACTGGGTAAAGTTAAGTGGGGTTAAAGGATCCGTAGAATACGTCAACTCACCGCGTGCATGTAACAAATCCAACGCTGCAATAAACGCAACTTTGTTATTATAGGTCTGTAAAAATCCACCAATTTTACGCACCATTCCACGAGTTACGTTCAACCCCTGTTTCACCTTGCTTGTCGCAATCGAGTCCATGAGATTGTGCGTCTGCACATCCACAGTGTTATCAAACAACATCGGTTCTAGCAGTCCTTGTAACTCAGCCTTCCGCATAAGCCACGCAAGTTCTGGCGAACTCCATTTTCCTGTTCGATTACGATTAAGGATCTTTGTGTTTGCCCCAATCAGCAACTCACCACTTGTGCTAACACTTCCTGTGTTTGCAATGAGTGTTTGCATACCCGTAGTAAAAGACTGCAACCCTTCAAGTATCATGTTACCAAAGTTCAATGCCAGATTCTGGTAATAGACACCTTCGTTAATTATCCTAACCAAAGGGTTGTCAGGCACGAGATAATTCTGCACGTGCTGCTGTGCCCATGTACGCAACTCGGAATTACCCGCAATCTCGGGATGTAACAAATGCAAGTTCGTGTCAGCTACCGTGAGTTTGTGGTTAAACCAATTCTCCGTTCGTTTATAAAACTCGTCTCGGTTTTTAAACAAGTCAATATCTTCATACCCTCCAGTCAGATTCCGTGTCATAGGAACAGGTGAGAATGCTTGCTCTGTTGCGCGATACTGATCTGCCCTATTTAACAACGGCGCAATCCGCTCCATAAGATTTGCGGCATCGGGATGTCCCTGCAAAGCCTGCTCCAACGATGATAGATTTGCCGTATCCATTTCTTGAAAAAGCTGCATCATTGGACCAGACATACCACCTTGTAAGTCACGCCCTTCGGCTTTTTCAGTTAGACTTAAAAACGTAAACCCTTCGCCTTCTTTACGTTGACGAATTGTTTGTAGTTCTGGTATAGTAGCTGCGCCAATACGATACCCTTCTCCGTCGGGACCTACCATGCTTAAATGGTGTTTCTCATAGCGTTGCATACTAATGTATGCGTCAAACCGACTAATCCCCTGCACGAATTTCTCTAACGATGCAATCCGTGCATTAGCATGTTGCATGACCGCTAAGAACACAGGCTGTGAATATTGCTCAGATAACATTGTAAGCTGTTGTGACCCTATCGCGGCTGTTGTTGGGTTACGGGCATACCCCAAAGCTGTATACATTGCCTCACTCATTTGCGTGGCATCTGCGCGATTCATGTCACCTACAACCATAGCTACATGTGACGTATCTAAATGATTCAACTCACCCATTTGCGCACGTGCCTGCGTAATCCAAAACTTATGCTGGTTAATATCCTGCGTAATCTGCGTTGTAAGCGTAGTCCTTTCGTTCGGTGTTAGCCCACGGAACATTCTCACCACATCTGGATGGTTCATTGAAGGATTGTAATTACCCGCGCGTCTTTGCTCAGCACGCCATGCAAAGTAATCATTATACCCAGTACGTATTACACGAGACTTAGTCACACGATCAATGTTCTGAAGCATCTCTTTAACTGTAGCACCTTCACGTGTTACACGTGCTGCCGCGCGTGATAAAATACTCTCGTACATATTCCCTTGCCGTGCAAAAAGCGAATCAGTTAACGATCTTACCGCAGGATGTGCTTCGGCAAAGAATTGCGTTAGCATTACAGCCCGTTGCAAAAACGATGTACGTCCGCCACCTTCGTCCAAGCGTTCTTGTCCTGTGCGTCGTGACACTGCTTCAGTCTCAGCGGCTGAGTACTGCCTACCATGTAAAACCAAATCTTTCGCATCATACACTTCGTCCCTTACAGGACGCGGCTTAGCTGAAGCGCGTATTTTTTGCAGTAACACAGAAGGTACAACCAATACCCCTTGCTGTTCAATGATCGCTTTCTCCTGTTTACTAATAGCTGACTCCATTGCTTTTAAAAGTGCATCGTAATGCGTAATACGTGCACTTAAATCTTCTGGCTTACCCACTTCAATACCTCTTTCTGATTGCAGTTGTTTAACTATACGCACATCTTGCTGCAAACGTTCCATCAAAGCTTTGTGATACACTACTTCTGTGGGTAAAAGTCCCATGACAGTATTGTGTAAATCCGTGTACATGGTGGATCTGCCCGCATTTGACTTTGATTCTAATATCTCACGGATGTTTGGATGTGTTCGTACTGCGGGATTAAGCGGATCTGCCACACGTATGCCGGCATTAAGTGCAATTTCAAAATTCACAATCCCGCCTTCCAGACTACGTCCATAGGCTGCGTCTGCCGAACGTAAACGCAACGAAAACTCTGCGGGTAAATAATCAGTTTCCTTGATCAAAAGTTTGTTTAAAAACGGCAAGCCGTCATACAATGCACCGGCTGAACGTGCTGTAAAATACGTATCTTTTGCTGCAATCAACAACTCCATAACAGAATCACCGTCAGCTTTGCCTTTAAACAACGCATTAAGAGCTTGTGAAAACAACCTAAGCACGGTTTGTTTTGGTGGTTTCGGAGAACTTACATCTAATTTACTAGATGGTTTAACATTTTGCACATTGCTCGCTGTTCCATCATTGGCTAAATCATAAGTATAAATTGGCCCGTCAAACGAAATAGTTTTTAAAATTTGTTGTATTGCCTCTTCTTTAGTTACACCTTTGATTTGCTTTAAATTTGGGTCTGCTTTTTTTGCTTCGTCTAAAGCAATCAAATCTTTACTTATTTGAGTAGCCACCATTACAATACCACTTTCTTCTGAACTTACAGCTTTAACATTTTTTAAGTCGTTAAGTTTTGTATATTCTGCATACAATTTATTAAAATTTTGTAAAAATTTAGGATTTTCTACCTCATTGTCTACCATAATAAGATAACGTGTCTTTTCCTCTTTCCATCCAGGGTACGTTTTATTTAATTCATTTACTATTTCATCACGTCTTTTTTGTAAAGCATACTCTGGCGTTTTGTGTAAAACACCTAATTTATTGTCAAGTTCGTTTAATTTACTTGTAAGTTGTTCTTGCGTAAAAGTTTCTTTTGTTAAAGTATCTATCATTTCAGGCGCAATTAAAAGAGCTTTTGGTTTAGTTTGTGTATTAGTTTTAACTAAACCTTCATTATCATTGTGCCCTTTTGCGTCTATGTTTAATCCAGTAGAATCATACACTAAAGTTATACCAGTACCTAACGATTGATTAGGCTTACTTCCATCTAACGTAAGATTTGTACCAGATTTTAAACCTTGGCGTAAAACATTATTTAAATCTTCTGGCGTATTTAAAGTATGTAATACAACACCTGTAAGATCTAAAGCAGGTTCGACCCTACCCTTTAAACTCTGCAATGTTTTAACATCCGTGATCTTCACCGCCGCAAGCAACTCCTTTATCCGAGGATTAGAGAACGCTTCCGCAGAAAATTCAAACGGACTTAACAGCGCATACGCTAACTCCCAGTTACTTGCTGCTACGGCAGCTTTATTGTTTTCCGCCTTTCCTGTAAGATTACTAAACCAACTTTGCTTCACCGTTTCAGGATATGTTTTAGCTACAAATTCATCATACGCCGTATGAAAAGTATCTTTAAGTAAGATGGGAGAACCGCCGAACATGTTATACAAATTCTGCGCACGCATTTCTTTAACCGCATCTCGCACTGGCGCAGGAACTAATGGTGATTCTAACACAGCGTTAAGCAAAAGCTCTTTCTGTTGACGATAACGCAGGGCTTCCGCTGAAGGTTGTGAACTTAAAGTACGTTCCATGTGATGCGATACTTCATGCACAAAACTGTGCATCCAATCTTTTAAATCCGCACGCGATGGTTCAATGCCTACGTTAATCATACCAGTCCCGCGATCATAAAACATTGCACCTGGCACAAAACCGTCTCCGTCAAATTTAAGTTTAAGATTGCGTAGTTCAAAAGGAAGCTTTGTAAATTCACGGGCAAACCACGAATACACTTCATCGCCCTGAGCACCAATCCATTGAAGCACGTCGCGAACGTTTCCCGAGTCTATACCCATTTCTGCACGCAATACAGGATCACGCAGCTGCAGGTTTAATAACTGTGCACTATACCTCCTTGCGCCTTCTATGCCATTAAGATGTATGTCTTTTCCTACAGCAACTAAATGGATTAAATTTGTTGCTTCTCTACCTTCACCTACTAACGGTGCCATGTTTTTTGCCAGGTCCATTACAGTTTCACTAATCTCTTGTAGTTTTGCAAATGCTGCTTTAACAAAAGTGTAAGCATCTTCCGACATACCGGGAAGTAATTCTTCACGTTCTTCTGGCGTAAGTTTATCCAACGCTGCAATGCCGTTCGCAATTCCTGTTAATTCCTCATCAACATTTTTTCCCTTATAGCGTTTTTCTAAAGGCACAGCAGGTTCTTCTGTTGCACTTTCACCAAATGCGGCATCCTCTTCAGCAAACGTAGATTCTTGCCCCAAACCAGACCGCATTGATTCTCCCACCGTGCCACCTTCACTTAAATCTACGCCCGACTCTGCCGCACCAATGTCGCCAGACACTGGCTTTGAACCTTTTACAGGTGCATCAAGTGATTCTGTTTTAAGAATACGATACGCTCTAAACCCTTCTGTTCCGTTTTTTCTTTTGCGTGTCTCTATCTGCCACTCATCAGGATTTTCTTGCTTTGCTTTAAACGCTTCAGCTTCTTCACGTGTGCCCGTTTTACTAGATTCTTTGTTTGTTGTTGCACTTACGTCTTTACGTGTTAACGTAGAAAGTAATGTATTAAGTCCGTTAAGCTCTGTTGTTCGATCCCACAAAGCCAATCCCCGTAAAACCACACTGGAAATGTTATCTCGGTCTGCGCCCCGCTCCATGTGTTGTTGCAATATTTTAATAACTCGATTTGCCTCACGTGACTTTGGGCTTTGGTTATTCTTCGTCACATTAGCTTCTTCAGTTGCAAGGTCTAAAAGATGCGCACCTAAAGCTTCAAGCTCAGGGTTAGTCATTTTCTCACCTGCAAAGTCTGGGCGCCGTTGGGCTGCCATTTTTGCTTGAAGCACTGGCAATTCAGTAGCACGTACAACTGTACGTTCTGCAAGTCGTTTTGCCGCAATGTCTGCTTGACTTTTAGCACTTG
>Ga0209190_1001629_pt1 | contig 15586 bp, 14 predicted proteins | sample M_140205_XF_Meta_FD_187315 | JGI IMG/M metagenome (GOLD analysis project Ga0209190, IMG submission 187315) | Freshwater microbial communities from Lake Montjoie, Canada to study carbon cycling - M_140205_XF_MetaG (SPAdes) (version 2) | ecosystem: Environmental > Aquatic > Freshwater > Lake... | reverse complement strand
GATTATCTCGCATACGCACTGTTAGACTCAATCATCGATCATTACTACCCAGTGCTCGATAACATCGGTACTTCAATCGAGCAACTCGAAGACAATTTGCTTAATAAACCCTCTCGGGAAATGGTAATGACTCTTCACGAATACAAGCGCAGTCTCACTCAGATGCGTCGTTTTATTTGGCCGCTTCGCGATGTAACGAATGGACTGCTGCATAATCCAACTGATTACATCACGCCCACAACTAAAGTCTATTTGCGCGACTGCTACGACCATACGGTCCAGTTGATGGATTTAGTCGAAAGCTACAAAGAAATTACCAATAGTTTGATGGAACTCTACCACTCGAGTGTCGGTCTCCGAACCAATGAGGTCATGCGAGTGCTCACCGTGATCACTTCAATATTTATTCCTCTGACATTTATCGCAGGAGTTTATGGTATGAACTTCGCATCCGAGACGCCGAGCCACCAACCTCTCCCGCTTAACATGCCTGAACTCTATCAGCCATATGGCTATGCATTAATCCTTATTGTCATGGCTTCTATCGCAGTGATACAACTTTTCATTTTCAAGAGAATGAAGTGGCTTTGACAATACGAATCTAATATTTCTATAATTATATGGAATTCGTGATGATTTTTATGCATTCGATGACAATAGGCTGTCGCTTCGTTTGGAAAATTTAATTTGGGAAGGCGATTCTTTTTTATGTTTGGAGTTGCAGCTTTGGTGCTTCTGGTTAATGTCCAGTGACTGCTGTGTGCGCCCATTTTTGGTAGCTGGCCCGAACCGATATGATTGAACCGGGGTCATCTTCCAACGTAATATGTCATGCCTTCTTAGGAAGACGGAAAATCGATGGACGACCCCACTTATTGAGTTTACGGAACGTGGCTCACAGCGCCAAGGACGGCACAGCGGTTATCTTTTTTTGAATTAGTCTAAGTTGGTCTCGAAGACCTTGATTGATTTTGCCCAGTCGCACATGGTCTCCCACGTGATTCAATTTGTAGTGCTGGGAAGTGGGAGCGGAGGAAATGCGGCGGTTGTCGAATGTGGAGGAATGCGATTGATGATCGATGCAGGATTGAATGCAAAGCAGTTGTCCCTGCGTCTCTTGCAGGTGGGAATCGATCCGGCATCGTTAAACGGAATTTTGCTCACCCATGAGCATGGAGACCACGTTCGTGGGCTCAAAATATTTCTCAAAAAAAACCCCATGACGGTTTTCACCACTTCATCCACGGCTCGTATCGTGCGTGAAAATGGAATCGAAGGCGGCAAGTGGAAATTTTTCGAGGCAGGTCAGGTGTTTACAATCGGTGAAATTACTATCGAAACTTTCGCCATCCAGCATGACGCGGTGGATCCGGTGGGCTTCGTGGTCGGCTACAAAGAAAAGCGCTTGGGACTTCTATCAGATGCTGGATTTGTGACACGCAGCATGACCGAACAACTGCGCGGCCTTAACGGCCTCTTCGTTGAGGCAAACTACGACGAAAGATTGTTAGAATCGGATACCAAACGTCCATGGTCAATCAAGCAGCGGATCAGTTCGCGACATGGGCATTTGTCAAATGGGCAGGTTACCGAGCTAATCCGGGACATCTCTCATCCCGCGCTGGGCAAGGTCGTACTTGGACACTTGAGCTCGGATTGTAATACGCCAGAAATTATTTTAGCCCAACTTCAAGCTTGCCTCTCAGAACTCGGACACGGACATGTGGGATTACACTGCGCACCTCAGCACGAACCCACCGAGTGGTTTCAATTCTAGTAGAACGTGCCCCCATTACGATAGAGAAAATGACAAGCATGGCTGAAATGAGTATCAACAGCATGAAAGAAGAATTCTGGGAATCAGCGCAAAAGAAACGAGTTTAGCCGTCATCTGAATCATTAAAACTACCGCCATAGCCTGGGCGATAGATTAAAAGACCGCTGTGCTTGGCGATTTCATGGAAATGTGCATCGGTAGCATACAGGCGCACGCCGTCATGGATGGCGATGGTAGCGATGAGGACATCGAGCCATGGGACAGTTAGACCTTTGGAGCGAAGACGCCAAGCCAAGGCAACAGCGCGGTCCCAATCATCCTCCCGACAAAGACGGTAAGGAATGACGGAAAAGCGTTTGCCCAAGAGCGCGCGTTCTTCCAGACGCGCGCCTCCGAGAACTTCCAGTCGGACAGGCGAGCACCACTGAGCTTCGTAGGCATCTAGTAAGCCCTCGACGGCCAGCTTCACCCTCATATCGCCATTACGGCGGAGGCTCTCAATCCAGGCAGATGAATCCACTAGCACCATGGCAACTCAATCTTGATAGAGGGGTGGGACTGGATTTGCGGAGTCAAGTCCCGCCGCATCTGGCGCTGGAGCCGGGTAGTCAAAAACTCCCTCGCGAATCATCTTTCCGAATTCTCGCGCCTGTTTACGCCGCACAAACTCAGTGACCGCTCGCGCCACCGCTGGACTTTTATTCTTGTCCCCGGTGATTTTAAGCAATTCAGACATGACGTCATCTTCGATATCAACAGTGATTCTCATAGCGGAATGATATCACTCATTTTGCATCAATAAAAGAATTATTTTGAATCTTTTTGGTTCTAAATAAATAAAAAGAGACGCATAGACGGTATTTTCACGATGAAGAAAAAAACAAAACAGATGCAAAATTAAAAAAGGACTGCAAGCAATCGAGTTGCAAGTAAGACGAGAGCTAAAACAATTACGACTGGTGTGAAGCGATAGAATTTAATCCTAGGCAACTCAGAAAACAGCAATGGGTTAATCTTCGACCATGGGTCTACCATTGCAAATCAGACGGAATTCCCTCACGGAAAACCGAAGATTTCTAGTTAGACTTTTTCGTTCTTTTTTCGAGTGACTGCACATAACTGCCAAGCTTTTGTTGTAACAAGCGATCTCGTTCACCGACGGTTTTGCCCCTGCCGCCCATCATTTCTTTCATTTCTCTTTCCATTCCGTCCTCCGTCACCGACCTGGGATCGATACCGAGGGAAATGGTGGCCTTTTCAATATCCTTAGATCGGTTGCCGATCATTTCTAGCGCCTTGTCATACTGGCTTGCCATAACCGTGACACTTCTAATCAGATCTAAATCCTTGCCGCTGGCTTTGATATCCGTGATTAAATCCGCCACGATACGGCGATTATCTTCGGAACTCGAAAACCACGCAGACGCACTTCCTATCATCAACCCGAAAAATGATACTGTGAGCCAGTTGCCCCGTCGTCTTTTTTTTGCCAAACGTGCGGCTTGTTCGTCGAGCAACTGATAAATGTCATCGTTGCACGTCGATGGTTCCGGGGAAAACTCTCTGATTTCGGCTTTCGTATGATTTGGATTCATGTCTGACTGGGATGATCAAAAAGTCATTATTGTACTTTGGATGTATTAGATTTTATTTATTATCAAGAATATTTAATAATTAAGTAAAATTAATTAATTTTCGAATTTGTAGTCTGTGGCTTGGGTTTCTAGTGGTTGGCGTTTGGCGTAAGAATCTGCCAATCAGGTTCCAAAGGTGCCCATGCTTACTCTGGCTCTACCCGTTGCGGAGCCATGAATCTTTATCTTCTATCGCCAAGGACGTCACCACGTGGAGAAGATATCCAATTGTCGGTTTGTGATGTCAGAACGCACCGCACTCCGGATTACGACCAAGCGCTTGCGGTCTTGAACCTTTAGCGTTTAACCCCTAGCTTGCGCGCTCGACCCGGAAACTCCATGCCTAAACTCTACGTCAAAACCTACGGCTGCCAGATGAACGAGCGTGACTCCGAGCAAGTCGTAAAAATGTTCAGTGAGGGCGGCTACACGGTCACAACGAATGAAAATGAGGCCGATGCCGTGCTTATCAACACGTGCTCGGTTCGCGACCAAGCGGAACAGAAGGCACTGGGTAAAATGGGCAATTTGATCCATAAGGGTCGTGACCGAAAACACGTGGTATATGGCTTCATGGGTTGTATGGCCCAGTCCCGCGGTGAGGAACTTTTTCAAACAGTGCCTAAGCTCGACTTGGTCGTTGGCACTCAAAAATACCATAAGGTTTTTGAATACGTCGACCGTATCCTCCAACGTCGGTTAGAAGCCCGCATGGACGATCCCACCTACTCACTACGCGGCACCACCGTCTGTGATATTGCCGAGGAGGAAGGATCACAAAATACGATCCGCGATCATGTCCCGAAAGCCTATGAAGCATCAGCTTTTGTCTCGATCATGCAAGGATGTAACATGCGCTGCTCATTCTGCATCGTCCCTGACACTCGCGGCAAGGAGCGAGGTCGACCGATCATGGATATCGTCAGAGAAGTTCGCCATCTAGCGGCTCATGGGGTGAAGGAGGTCACGCTGTTAGGACAAATCGTCAATTTATACGGTCGCACTGAGTTTCCAAAAGTCGATGGTAAGTCACCCTTTGTTCAACTGTTAGAATCAGTTCATGAAATCGATGGTATTGAGCGAATCCGGTTCACCTCACCCCACCCGATTGGATACCGAGACGACCTCGTTGCGGCATTCACCTATTTACCTAAACTCTGCTCGCACATTCATTTTCCCATGCAAAGCGGCTCCGACCGCATTCTCAAGGAGATGCGCCGACCCTACAAAAACGCAAAGTTTGTTGAAATCTGTGAGAAAATGAAAGCTGCTCGCCCGGGTATCGCCATCACCACCGACATGATTGTCGGCTTCCCAGGCGAAACGGAGGAGGATTTTCAAGCCACCATCGATACCGTCGAACGACTCAAATTCGACAACGCATTCGTGTTCCGTTACTCAAAACGCCGCAACACCCCTGCCGCTGAAATGGAAGGCCAACTCGACGAGGCGGTGAAAGAGGAACGCAACCAACGCTTGCTTGCAGTTGTGGACCAACTCGCCATCGCCAGCAATGCGGCGATCGTTGGTACACGCCAACGAGTGCTGTGCGAAGGCCCATCGAAAAACAATGCCGCTCGCCTAACGGGTCGAACTTCTCAGAATAAAATCGTCATCTTTGACGGCGACCCCGCACGCCTCACCGGACAAATCCTCGATATTCAGATCGAGGAGTCCACCGGGTTCACCCTATTCGGTACTGCCTGCCTTGAAGGCTAATGCTGCATCGATGTCCACTTCTGAGAAAATCTAATTTTCACTCAACGAGACTCACCGGCGCTGAGTCCATCCGTCCCGCGCATAGCGAGTGATGGCCCGATGGGCCAAGTCGTCGTTTTCAGGTGAAAACGAAACCACCTCCCACTGAGACGCTAACAAGTCAGAGAATCTCTCTGCTCGTTTTTCCAAATTTCTATCAGTGCTGACCGCCACTGCAACGGACCCTTGATGCAGCAAGCCAAGTTTGGTTCGGCGCTGACCAGCACCGGCGATTTTCCGACCGAATGAATCAGTTAGATCATATTGAACTGGGTTTTCAAAACAAAGCCCAGTGCCTATATGATTATTTCCATCATTCAGTTTCAAAGGAGTTTCTCCATTTGTTAGAAATTTCGCAAGTGCGGTGTGGACCAAGCGATAACTCTCTGCACCACGCGCAGACACCAACCGTTCACCGCGAGGCGCGACAAGCGAATAAGTCCAGTCCGCACGATGGTCTACCATTCCCCCACCCGTCCAACGACGAACCACATCCACACCTGGGAACTCAGCTTCTGCAGCTGCGAATTCACCAAAGTATCCAATGCTTACCCAGTCACCCTGCCAGCCATAAATCCGCAAAACCGGCGCATCGATGGTCTCCAATAACCACTCGTCCACTGCCATAGCCTCTGGACCCGCCCGCAATTGCGGATCCATCCAAAGCAATAATTTTTCAAATATCTTCATCCGCCGACAGTCTCCGCCTTAATTTAATAATCTAAAACCTTAAATCGTTCCGCGCCTTGCATTCCGACCCAGCCTTGCCAAATTCACGCCATGTCAATCGCGGCCAAGCCAAACAGCGCTCTGCTCATCGTAGGTCACGGATCCACCGAGAATCCGGACTCCTCCACACCCTACTTTGATCACGCCGATGAAATTCGCCAACGCGGACTTTTCGCCGAGGTACATTGCTGCTTTTGGAAGGAGGAGCCGTCGATGCGTGAGGCCTTTTATTTGATCGATGCGGACGACGTCTATGTGGTGCCAGATTTCATCAGCGAGGGATATTTCACGCAGGACGTCATTCCCCGAGAACTCCAACTCACCGGGCCAACCACAGTCGTCCGCGGAAAGTCTTTCCACTACTGCTTGCCCGTTGGAGTGCACCGCTCGATGACCGATCTCATTCTCAAGCGTGCGCGGGAAGTCGCTCCTGGCATCCCCCCATCCGAGACTACTTTGATCATCACTGGACACGGCACTGGCCTTAATCAAAATTCTACCAAGGCCATCCGCGACCAAGTCGACCTTATTACGGCATCCGATGCTGGCTACGCTGCAGTGCTCGATGCCTACATGGAGGAGCAACCCTTCATCGCTGAGTGGGATCAATTGTCGCAAACGCCCAACGTCGTCGTCGTACCATTCTTCATCTCCGACGGCCTCCATTCGTTCCAAGATATCCCCGTCATGCTCGGCATCGAGAGCGAGGTCGGCGCCGCAGCCAGCCAGCGCGAAGTATTCCGCCACAACCCCCACCATCTCCGCGGAAAAATGCTCTATTATAGTTCGGCGATCGGAACCGAACGATTGTTAGCCGATGTCATTCTCGATCAGGTTGCTGATTTTGATAATTTACATCTATCACTATAATTTAGTGACTTAAATTGAATTTTACACCTTTTTACTACTAATATGTCTTCTGCGTCACAGCTTAAAAAGCTCCTCCAAAACGGGATTCACCGCATTGGCCAACTTGAGCTTCAAACGAACGTTCATGGTTTTCAATACGTCATTTGCCACTTCCTCGATGGCGAGAATACCGTACAGCCAGACTTCGGCGGACTGATCGTTCACCGCGGTCCCGCAGACGCCCGTGACCTATCGACTTATTCTGAAGACGGAACGTATCGATTCACCAAAGGCCAAACTAACCTCAAGCAAGGATGGGTGATGACTCTCGCAAATGAAAACGATCTGTTACTTGCCCTAGATCAATTTTATCCAGCCTGCGTCGGGCTTTTTCTCGCACAACAAGGCGGCATTCTCGAGATCGAATCGCTTCGAGAAAAGCTCAACCGCCAGACCGGTATGTATCGTTTTGCGCGCTCGATCAGCGATGCCGGTGCGCAGGCACTCATCCAGCAAGTCTGCGGCCCTGCCCATCAGTGCGCAAAAAAAATCTTATGGCAAATCGATGAGACCACGCCTCTCGACGACAGCGAGGCGAGTCGGTTCAACGGAATTCCTAGCAGTCTTTCTGAAATGGAAGCTATTCCATTGCTTTGCCGCGAGGCATGCAACCACTTCGTCGCAGAATGCCGAAAAGCCGCCAAGGCCGAGTTCGACGCAAAAGCGCCTCAAGCGTGATCAAGCCCGCTGTTTGAGTAGATCGCGAATCTCAGCAAGGAGTTTTTCTTCAGTGCTAGGCTCTGGAGGTGGTGCTGCTGCCGCCTCTTTTTCAGTTAGAATTTTCGCCTTATTGATCGCTTTGACTACCAAAAACATAACGAAAGCGACGATCACAAAATTGATACCGATCGTAATAAAATTCCCGTAAGCAATCACCGCCCCCTCGGTCTTAGCCTTCACCAAATCCGTCGCAGTAACTTTTTCGGAAAGTGCGAGAAACTTGTTCGAATAATCCATGCCGCCCGAGATCCTGCCGATGACCGGCATGATCAGGTCTTCGATAAACGCAGTGGACAACTTGGTGAATGCGGCACCCATCACAAAGGCCACCGCCATGTCGATCAAGTTTCCCTTCAGTGCAAATTCTTTGAATTCTTTGAACATCTTTTAATATGATTTAATTGCTCCAAATATTCAAAACAACTGCCCAGCACAAGCCAAGGTATATTTCGCCAAAAAACAAATCGTTTTATATCCCTCAAAGATCGTTGAAATTTGATTGCCAAGCCGCCAGCCCTTTGTTCACTTCGCGGCATGGCCAATCCGACCAATGTGCTCTCCAGCGGAATCGAAATCACCGGTTCCATCCGCTTTTCCAATGACATGATCATCGATGGGAAAATCGACGGCGAAATTTCGTCGGACAAAGGGCGCGTCACGATCGGCGAAAACGCAATGATCAAGGGTGACATCACCGCAGGTGAGGTCAAAGTTTATGGTCGTGTGGAAGGGAAAATCACCTCCGAGCGCTGTGAACTGAAGGACAAGTCGAAGATCAACGGCGACATCAAATCCAAGGTGTTTTCAATGGAAGAGGGCGCACAGCTCTCCGGTCGCACCGATATCGGGGGCTGACAGTATTACCTCTCCTCCCAACGCTCGTCACGATGCTCCGAGGACTTGGGTTCCAAGTGGGATATCACCCGGGCATCTGGATGGAGTAACGCTGCGACGCTGGCTTCGATTTCAGTCGCAGCATCATGTGCCTGCCCCACGGTAAGCAAGTCGTCTAAGACCAAATGAAATTCGATCCAGTGCGTTTTACCCGAATGCCGGTGACGAAGATTGTGATAAGAAAGCCCGCGTTTGGAAACCTCCGCTTCTAACAAATGCCGAATGCGCTTTTCGATGATTGGATCACTCTCATCTAACAATCCTCCAAGGCTTTCGCGGATCAACTTGTATCCCACGCGCAAAATATTCATTGCTGCTAGAATTGCCGCGATCGGATCCCACCAGACCCATTCAGTGAAACGATAAAGCCCAAGTGCCACAAGCACTGCGACACTCGACCAGACATCAGTCAATAAGTGATGCCCATTCGCACGGAGCAATAGAGATCCGCTACGCTTTCCTAGTGCTAACAGTGAAATTCCTAAAGTTAGATTGATCACCGCAGCACCCGCTGTGACCATGATCCCAAATCCAAGATTCTCAATCCGGACACCTCCGATCATCTGACGAATTGCTTCGTAAAAAATCAACAACGCCGCCGCAGATATCATAGCTCCCTCGAAGCCCGCTGATAGAAATGATATCTTATCATGACCGAAGTGATGGGTTTCATCCGCCGGTTTGTGCACCATACGTAAGGCCCAAACGGCAAAGCACACGACCAAAAAGTGCACCACAGACTCAGCAGCGTCTGAGTAAATTGCAGATGACCCAGTCACCACTGCCGCCGCGACCTTGGCACCAAGAAGCAAAAGCGCTGCAGCGAGCGAAAAATACATCATCTTTTTTTGCTCATCGTAACTGGTCACGTCGACAGTTTGCACGGCAAGGAAAACATAACAATCGAAAGACGTCTGAGCTCCTGTATAGTTAGGCGAAAATCAGCAACCGAGCATCACGGTTCGGTCTGTATTGCGTCTTTTTTGATCGGCACCAGCAAGGTCATCCCCTTCAACAAACGGCAAAACTCTTTCTTAGACGCTACGGCAGCCACACCCTCACCCTTAGGTTCGTCTATCATGGTTTTGTATTCCACTTCGTATCGGTCAAGCTTCACAATGCGAATAAACTTTGCACCTTTTTGATAAATTTCATCTTGGTAAATTCTCATGATCGAGGCTGATACCGAGAAAGCTGACTGGCAAGCTGACAGCCAAAACAAAGCGACAAGCGGAGAAATTACATTCCTTCAAACATCACCGAATACGCTGGAAAAAGTAGCCTCACAAGGGCTCGAACCTTGAATAACAGAATCAAAATCTGCGGTGTTACCATTACACTATGAGGCTTTTAAAGCCGGGGCGAGCGCAAACTAAACTGGCACCCATGGGTTTGGCAACTGGGAAAATTACTCAATTCAACGAGAATTTCTCTTCATTCTCACGGCTGCAGCCATCGCCCGCCTTTGCTGGACAATTCCCCATCATTTACTGAATACAATATCACCACCCGAAACATTGGCTAGGATCACATCTCCATCGACGAATTTTCCGTCCAAAACGTCCAAACTCAATGGATCAAGCAATAGATGCTGGATGACACGCTTGAGAGGTCGCGCACCATAAACTGGATCGTAGCCTTTTTCACTGATGTGTTCTTTGGCGGCCTCGGTGAGTGCCAAAGCAAGTCCTTGCTTCGCGAGTCGCTGACGGACTCGAGCGAGTTGCAGTTCGACAATCGTGGAGATTTCATCGCGCTTTAGGCGATCGAAAATAATAATCTCGTCGACTCGGTTAAGAAACTCCGGACGGAAATGAGCACGCAAAGCTTCGATGACTTGAGCTTCTCGTTGTTCGGCATTTTCTTCGTGAAGAATAAATTGAGAACCTATGTTAGAGGTCATGATCAATACGGTATTTCGAAAATCCACCGTGCGCCCCTGACCATCGGTGATTCGTCCATCATCAAGCACTTGAAGTAAAATATTGAAAACATCCGGGTGGGCTTTTTCGATTTCGTCGAACAGCACCACCGAGTAGGGCTTTCGCCTTACTTGCTCGCTGAGTTGGCCCCCCTCTTCGTATCCGACATAGCCGGGAGGTGCACCGATAAGACGTGCGACGCTATGTTTTTCCATGTATTCTGACATGTCGATACGGATCATGGCACCCTCATCATCAAAAAGAAATTCAGCAAGCGCCTTTGCCAGTTCCGTTTTCCCAACACCGGTTGGGCCTAGGAAAATGAAAGATCCAATCGGCCGATTCTCGTCTTGGAATCCAGCGCGTGCACGGCGCACGGCGTTAGAAACCGACTTGACGGCTTTTGGCTGCCCCACCACTCGCTCTCCGAGGCGTTGCTCCATACTAACAAGTTTTTGTTTTTCTCCTTCCTGCAAGCGATTCACAGGAATACCGGTCCATGAAGAAACAATGCGTGCCACGTCCTCTTCGGTGACCTCTTCCTTGAGCAAGGCTCCCTGATTCTGCCGCGAGGCAAGTTGCTCTTTCGCAGCCTCCAACTCGCGATGAGCCTCCGGCAAATCTCCATAAGTAATCTGCGAAGCTCGCGTAAGATCCCCAATACGTTGCGCTCGCTCGCTATCACCTTTAAGCATCTCTATCTTTTCTTGCGCCGAACGCACTAAGTCGATTATCGCTTTTTCATTGCGCCACTGTGCCATCAAGCCTGAGGATTCCTCACGGAGATTCGCTTGTTCTTCTTTGACTTTTTCAAGCCTAGCTTCAGATGCCTTGTCAGACTCTTTTTCAAGCGCTTTTTTCTCCATCTCCATCTGCAAAATCTGACGCTCAAGGACGTCAATCTCGGTAGGCATAGAATCAAGTTCTATTTTCAATCTAGCTGCCGACTCATCGATTAGATCCACAGCTTTGTCGGGTAGAAAACGTCCCGAAATGTATCGGTCTGATAGAGTAGCAGCAGCGACAAGCGCACCATCTTGGATACGAACACCGTGGTGAACTTCGTAACGTTCCTTGAGTCCTCGTAGGATCGCGATGGTGTCTTCTACCGAAGGTTCCCCTACCATTACCGGTTGAAACCGTCGTTCAAGCGCTGCGTCTTTTTCGATATATTTGCGGTACTCGTCGAGCGTGGTGGCACCGATCGTACGGAGTTCACCCCTAGCAAGCTGGGGCTTAAGTAAGTTAGACGCATCCACAGCACCCTCACTGGCCCCTGCTCCAACGATGGTGTGAAGCTCATCGATAAAAAGAATAATCTGCCCTTCAGAATCCGTAACCTCTTTGAGAAATGCCTTGAGACGCTCCTCGAACTCGCCGCGATATTTTGCACCAGCCAACATACCACCCAAATCCATGGCGATCACCCGCTTGTTTTTCATCGAGTCCGGCACATCGCCAGAAACAATTCTGCGGGCGAGACCCTCGACGATGGCAGTTTTACCGACGCCGGGCTCACCAATAAGCACCGGGTTGTTTTTGGTGCGACGCGAGAGAACTTGGAGAACACGGCGGATCTCGTGATCTCGACCAATCACCGGGTCAATTTTTCCTTCGCGAGCACGCGCAGTGAGGTCGGTCCCATACTTCTCGAGTGTCTGATATTTGCCCTCGGGTGAGTCGTCGGTGACCTTTTGCGAACCCCGTACGCCAATGATGGCGTCGCGGGTGTTTTTTTCATTCAGTCCCGCCTCTTTCATAACCTTTCCCACTGGCGAATCGCCTTTTAACGCCCCGAGAAGAAAGTGTTCGACACTGAGGTAGTCGTCGCCAAGCGACTCGCGAGCCGTATCTGCAGCGTTGAAAGTGGCGTGTAGTTCACCGCTGATTTGTGGTTGGGTCGATGCACCTTGCAAACTCGGTTCGCGGGAAAGTGCTGCGGCCACTGATAATTTCAGCTGTGAAATATCGACGCCTGCTTTTTGCAAAATCGGCGTTGCAATGCCCGCCTCTTGCTGAAGAAGTGACAACAAAACATGCAAGCTTTTCACCTCAGAATGGGCGGATTTTGAGGCTATACTCTGTGCCGACTGGAGAGATTCTTGGAGTTTTTGTGTGATTTTCTCGAGTCCCATGTGCGTATTTAAAATCACACTAGCAAGAACTACTCTCCGATGCAAAGCACGGATTGTAAATTTCACGTTTCCGCAGACCCCAGACAATTATATCGAAAATAATCTCCCCGCAGATTTTCAAAATCTTTTTGTTGTCCGGTAAGTCCCACTGGCTTGCACGGTAGACAGCTTTGAAAGCCTCGGATGTACGGGCAGACGGGGCTTCGAAACATATGGTGATCCCCCAATGGGATCAAAATCATCTGCCACTTGGTATGCATGACGGATTTCATAAAGTAAAACCCCCATCGCCAGGGCCGAGAGGGCGCTTAGAGTCGAAAAGATGAGCCATGCAGTCGTAGGGGTTAGGTCAAAGCAAATGAACGTAAGCCAGGAAATCCCTCCGACCCAAAGCGCGAAAGAAGCCAATGCCGAAAGCCACTTCAAAAAATCTATGACAGTGTTGTGTTTCATAAAAGTAAGCTACTAAGGTTTATTGAAATTTTCAAGAAATTATTATTACGCGATCACGTAACTTCGGAATTTCAAAAAATACATTTCAAGGAACTCGACATTCGGACGCATGAAATAATTGGTCTTTATTACAACTATTCAAGGTAGCACGTAATTCATAATTACAAATGAATCTTTATGGAAATTTGCAATCATCCACCGTGGGAGTTTTCCAAGCAATGATCTACAAGTTCGACGAGTGAACACCGACTAGCCTTAAAATTAGCGAATCCATGGGCTGCTTACCCTTCCTAAAAGTCACTGAAGAAAATGGTGGCAGGGGGCGGATTTGAACCGCCGACCAAAGGCTTATGAGTCCTCTGCTCTACCGCTGAGCTACACTGCCTGTGCAGATGAGACGCGAACGCCTCAACAAGAGGCAGTTGGTTAATGTCCACCGAGGGAATTGTCCACCGGAAATTTCGTAAATCCGGCATCAGTGACGCGTACCGGAAGTCTTTCAGCACGATTCTCGCAAACCTCTCGCCGATAGAGCCCGCCCGGTAGGCGAACCTGCAGTCGCTTGAACGTGTTTCGGCGAACCCTCCGTCACAAGGTTCCCCCCATGGATTCCACCACCTGGCCCCAGCTCTATTACCCAGTCGGCCGCCGCTATCACGTCCAAATGATGCTCCACGACGACAACGCTGTGACCTGCATCACGAAGGCGAAAAAATGCAGCTAACAATTTTTCGACATCACCAAAATGCAACCCCGTCGTCGGCTCATCGAACAAATATAACGTGTGCGGTGCCTGCGGTTTCGCCAACTCCACCGCCAACTTGAGACGCTGCGCCTCGCCACCAGAAAGCGTGTTCGCCGGTTGACCAAGCTGCAAATAACCAAGTCCTAGATCTTCTAAGGTTACTAAGATTCGATATATTTTAGGAATCGGCCGAAAGAAGTTTAACGCGTCACTAACAGATAATACTAATACATCTGCGATCGACTTACCCTTGTAGGTCACCTCCAAAGTCTCGCGATTGAATCGGCGCCCACTACATGCTGGGCAAACGACCCATGCATCAGGCAAAAAGTGCATCTCGATCTTCAATCGTCCGTTTCCTTGGCAGCGTTCGCATCGCCCGCCCGAAGCATTGAAACTGAACCGTCCCGGTCCGTATCCGCGTTGCTTGGATAATTTGAGCTTGGTAAATAAGTCCCGCACCAAGTCGAACACACCGGTAAAAGTCGCAGGATTAGAGCGTGGACTGCGCCCAATGGGCGACTGGTCGGCCACCACGCATTTCTCGATTAACTCTAACCCGTCGATTCCGTCATGCAATCCGGGACTCTCACCAGCGCCATTAAAATGCCGCACCAAAGCTCGCCGTAATATATCATCCGCCAAGGTGGATTTTCCACTACCACTCGGACCGCATAAACATACTAGCTGACCTAACGGAATCACCACATCTAAGTCTCGCAGATTATGCTCATGTGCTCCACGAATCACTAATTTACCTGCGCCTACCATTGGCGACGATGGAAAACCGCCATGCCCATGCTTGCCCCTCAGCCAAACACCTGTCGGAGATAGAATTTCTGAAGGTACACCAACACCTAACAAATTACCTCCCGCCGCCCCCGCGCCTGGTCCAATGTCGATCAACCAATCGGCTGCTCGGATAATCTCCTCGTCATGCTCGACCACCACCACTGTGTTTCCTAAATCTCTTAACCTTGTTAGTGCACCAATCAGCCTTGCAGTGTCCGCCGCGTGCAGGCCTATGCTGGGTTCATCCAACACATAAATTACACCTGATAGACCCGAACCAAGTTGAGTTGCTAGACGAATTCTTTGGGCCTCGCCACCAGATAATGTGCCGCTTTTCCGTTGGAGAGTGAGATAATCTAACCCAACTTCCATTAAGAAATCCAAGCGCTTACAAACATCACTCGCCAAACGATTGCAAACCTCCGCCTTCTCTGTATCTGGCTTGTAACCACGCATCCACCGTAACGCATCTTCAACCCCTAGTTCACAAAAATCTTGAATACCTAACCATTTTCGCTCTTCGTTCTTCGTACTTTTAACGTTTGGATCTATCCCACCTTCGATCTTCACCGCTAACCACTCAGACTTGAGTCGCTTTCCCTCACAAACCCCACAAGCTCGGTGCGCCATGAACTTCGCCAAATTCCTCCGGGTGATTTCCGATTTGGCTTCTCGATAACGTTTCAAAGTTTTCTCAGCATCCTCCCCCTCACCTAATGATGCTGGGTCGCAATACATCTCCGTTCCAAGTCCCTCACACGCTTCACATGCCCCGAGATGGGAGTTGAAGGAAAAATGCTTCGGCGAAATCTCCTCAACAAGAAAACCCGTCCGTGGATTTCGATAAGACGTCTGGAATACCAAATCTCGCCAAGTGTCCTCACCGGGTTCCTGCACCGCTGCCCGTGCCTCAGCCCCACACAAACGCAGAGCCGTTTCCACCGAATCAGCCAATCGCGACTCGACCCCAGACCGAATCACGAAGCGATCCACCACGATCTCGACCGCTACAGGAAATTCTGGCCATTTCCCCATCGCATCTTCGATTTCTAAAACCTCACCATCCACTCGTACCCTGATATATCCCTGACGCAGAAGATCTCCGAGTAACCTCGTCG
>Ga0209190_1001627_pt1 | contig 15602 bp, 21 predicted proteins | sample M_140205_XF_Meta_FD_187315 | JGI IMG/M metagenome (GOLD analysis project Ga0209190, IMG submission 187315) | Freshwater microbial communities from Lake Montjoie, Canada to study carbon cycling - M_140205_XF_MetaG (SPAdes) (version 2) | ecosystem: Environmental > Aquatic > Freshwater > Lake... | reverse complement strand
ATTCATTTGGAATAAAATGATGAAGACTATTGAACAAGCAGCTCATATATGTTATCATAATATATAAAATTTTACAAAAATTATAATGTTATAAAAATGTATTTAAAAATATACCTTTATGATAATTATATTCAAATGAGCCATATGACCTATTCTATGAACTATCCCAATGAAGTATGTGATATCACTCAGTTTATTTTAGTGGAAAACGTAAGAGAGACAATGTTTCCTGATGATACTCAGGAATGTCAGTGGATGAGTATGGAACTGGAAGGAATGAATAAAATAGTACCACGAACAGAACAACCAATCAATAACGGAATTCTTTTCAATATGACGATATATACATTATTTTTTGCTTACATGCACTATAATGCGGAGGAGGGAGGTCGTGCAAGAGCATTTATGCGTTTTATGTTTCAAGGTATAGTATCAAGCATAGTGGATTCGGCACAATGCTTAGCAAATGTACTACAGGTTTTATTTAAAATTGGCATTAAAATGGCTCCTAGAAATCTGTTTGAAGATAGTGATAAAGATGAGGGTGAGTATAATGAGGATAATAGCGATGAGGACACTAGCGACGATGAGGACAATTATAAATTTAAGGAAGCCGAAGAAAGGAAACCTCTACCCAAATATGAAGACAAATATGTAGACCAATATAAAAAATTAGAAGACGTTGAATTATCAAAGGATAAACTAGATAGTCTTAAGAATTCCATTTTGATGGAAAATACTCCCCTTGGAAATGTAGTCATGTTCTATGACAATTCCAGAGAAACATTTACATTTTATTCAGATAGCACTATTCCTTATCGGTATTTAGAAACGATTGGACGAAAATATGTGGTGATGAATAATTGCAAGAGATTATACGTTGATATGGAGGAGGAGATAAAGGATGCGAAAGAGAGTATAGATCGAAAAATAGAGGCGGCTATTGCAGCAAAAGAAGCTGCTATAGAAGCTGCAACAGCAGCAAAAGAATCTGCAACAGCAGAATCAGAAATGACCCCATCTGTTACCACAAGAAGTAAGGCGAACGTATTTGCAAAATTAAAGACATATAATACAAATAATATTAAAATTGATCCCAAAGCGGAATCCGCTGCTGCGAAAAATACGAATGCAAGTGCATCTATGAATGCAAATACAAATACGAATACAAAAAATCAAGCGAATAAGGTTGTAAAAGAAAAGGCAAATAGGTATTCGTATGAAGGTAAGTTGATTAATTTTAATTTTTTAAAAAAGGTGGACAGAAAGGTTGTAGATAAAAATTATGGTATGAGTTTTGCCGAGTTTAAGAAGGCGCAGACAAAGCGAAGCGAATAGAAGTTTTCCGATTATATTCCGTAGCTTTAGCGAAGGAGTATGGAAAATAAAAGCTCGTGATAATATAAGTATGTTATTGGAGGAAAACGTAGATGAGCGATGCGAATCGAAGTTTTCCGATTATACTCCGGAGCGCCAGCGGAGGAGTATGGCTAGAAAGAGAAAATACTCACGAAAAAATAAAAAAGGAGGTGCAACGCCTCCACCTTTACCAGCACCAGTACTAGCAGCGCCAATGCTAGCATCAGCACCTGTACACGGAGGCATATGGGATATAATTACACCTATCACCAATTTAGTCACAAATGCAGCAATAAAAGGAACAACAACCCTAACAAAAATGGCAGCAGATACCATAGGCGTAGATACAACCAAAAATGATTTACCCGGAGCATTACACCAAGTTACTGAAGTAATAAACAATCCAGAAACACAAGATGAGATAAAAAAGGCTGCTAAAACATTGGCTACTGATGCATCTATTTTTGTAGAAGAATTGAAACCATCATTAGATGAAATGGGAGAAAATGTGATCACTCTAGCAAAAAAAGAAGGAAATGCTGGAATTAGCGCCATAAAGGATGTAACAGAAGGAATTCCTGGTGTTAATACATTTTATGTATTAAATGATGTAGTAAAAGCTGCTGAAGCAGGTATAGATGCCGCTGTAAAAACATCGGAAATTATGTCAGATACTATCACAAATACAGAGAATAAAATAGAGGAGATGAAAAAAATGGGCGAGACAAATTTGTCATCATTGTCAAATGCTACTGACAACATGAAAAAAATGGGTGAATCGAATTTAAATGCGCTTCAAAAACAAGGTTTAGACGCGCAAAAACGGATAGAATCAAGTACAAATGCATTAATAAATACAGATGCTTTAAAAAATGCACAATTTCAAAAACTAAACAACATGAAAGATCGCATATTAAAAAATCAAGCAATGAATAACCCAGTAGTGACTAAAATGGCTGCTGCTGGTGGAAGTAGAAAATATAAAAATAAGAAGTTTTTACGTATATCCAAAACTAGAAAATCAAAAATGTCTTCAAAAACAAAGAGAAATAAACGTGTGCGTTTTTCCATGTAATGCTCGCCATAGCCACTATGAAGTATGGGGGTGGGTGGTGGGAAACGGAAATACTATGCATTTGTAGGAAAACGTAGGCTTGCTTGCAAGCCGAAGTTTTCTGGATTAAGCTCCATAACGTTAGTGAAGGAGCTTGCGATACAAATCGAAGTTTATAATTATATATTTATAATATATATTATATATATAATGAATAGTGCATATTATAAATCTTTTTTTCAAGATGATTATGGAAACGAAAGTAGATATTCTGAGGCTATAAGAATAGTAAAAGATCGCATCTCTACTTTATCTCATTTGGACGATCATGCGGTTTTGAAGGATACCCCGACCCAACCTGACCCCACCAAGTTAAGAGATGACTTAATTGAAGCTATGGAATTCTTAAAACGTAATTCGACAAATGAACCTGGTGATAACCAAAAGATCCTGCAAATTAAGCAAGGTGTACGAGATTTTTTAGAGGAGGCTAAAAAGAAAATCACAGAAAAAGACATATTTCCTGAAGGTGGTTCTAAGAGAACTAAAAGATCTAAAAGATATAAAAGATCCAGAAAATCTAAAAGATCCAGAAAATCTAAAAGATCCAGAAAATCCAGAAGATCTAGTAGATCCAAGAAATAACGATAAAACGTTAATGACGGAGTTCAATTATTTAGGCTCATTCTTTTTTTAGCCATGCACGATAACCCGTACTCCTAGTTATGTTAAATGATGTACCTAAATGCCCTTTTGCAATCATATATGCCTTTCTCTCCGTGTCATTCAACTGACCTAAATATCGAATAATTTTTCCCTGCACATCTTCTGAATAATGTTGGTTAGATTCGGGAGGAAAACTGAGACCTTTACAATCTATAGATACTTCTGCTATCATGCTAATGTATTGTTAATAATATCAAATTAGATATTATTAATTCAATTTTTTTTGAGGAAACTTAGACGAAGCGTTGCGAGTCGAAGTTTTCCGATTATATTCCGAAGGCGCAAGCCGACGGAATATGTATAATACAATCAATCACGACCACGACCTATCAACCAATATATGTGATAAATGCGATAATCTTTTTGTTGTCAAGCCGAACCTCACTCGTATTCATCATTTTTGTTAAACCAGTATCAATAGAATATCCATTGGAGAGTAAAAAAGAAAACAAATTCGGAATGTCATCATCCCCCATCAACCCTCCAGTACCAGTACCAAAACCAACCCCTCCATACGTATACATTGCACCTATAGCAAGCACACAATTATGTGTCAATCTTCTACTAGAACTATTGTTACCAAATTGAAATGGAGACAAATAAGGCATATTTATGCGTTGAACAAATGGTCCAAGAGGTCCTCTCGGTAATAAATTGATAGTAATAATATTTCGATAAGATTGATCATTTTGATTCGAAGTATCCCTATATACTTGTGATGAAAGTACATAAGTAGAGGGATATTTTGTGCTGCGAGTCGTAGACGAGTGATTGAACTCCGAAGGCGGTAGCCGTAGGAGTTCCATGATATATTTACATTTACAATATATTTTTGTAATACTAAAAAAATTGAAATAAAATGATCAAAATAAAAGTATTACATCAACATCAATATATTATAGCGCCAGCTAAACAAACAAACAAACAACCAAACAACCAAACAATCAAAATAAAATGACACATGAATTAGAAATAGAGGAAAGAATCGGGAGAGAGGATAGGGGATGCAACGGAACCGAAGGTGTAGTTGCAGACCCAGAATACGGAACGCTAGTGGAGTATTCTGAAGCTTCAAAAAAAATATGTGCAAACATTTATCGATACAAATTTACACAATCATTTATGGATGAACTATATCAATTTTCAAAAATCCATCAATACGACGATAGAAAGAGTTTCAAAGAAGCCTGGTTATTATGGGTAGAAACCAATTTAGATATGATTAATACCGAAATTGTCAGATTAACCGACCTACAATATGACGGAGATATAGTAGATAAAATGTTCAAAAGTGCGCGATATTATTTCAGAAAAAAGAGCACTAAAAAAACGGAACCATGTATTAGGCGCAATTATGTGAGTGTGCAGAAGGAATTATTAGATGAAATGGACGGACATATTGCGGCTAATATTGTTAATGAAAATTACAAACCATCTGAGGGATTTTCAGAGTTTTGTAATAATAACGTAGATGCATTGAAGAAAGGAATTGCTCATTTGATGGAACAAGGAATGAAAGATTCACACGAAATCCAGGATAAGATTAAAAAGACGTACAAAAATAGATATTTCATATTTATCACAAACAAGTAGATAAATAGATAAACAAATATATCAGTATATCAATATACCAATAGATGAAGTCCAAAATTCCATCCTATAAATCAACGTTTTATAAGTTCATCAAACCGGATGATAGAGAGGCTACAGAACCCATAAAGGATGTTTATGCGTATAAAAACGTTATAAAACCTCTATCTTTTTTTTCCATCAATGAAATATATGTGTCGAAATATATCACAAATATACCCAACTATTTTTTATATTTCATGCCCGTATTGAAGAGTACAACTATTACTACTGCTCAAAAACCATCACTAGCGCAACAAGAACAAGAGCAAAAATTGCTTGTATACACACGTCACCTAGATAGTCACAATAATTTCTATCAAATGTTTAACAATATAGGTAAAAGTAGTAGTAATAGTAAAAAGGGCATTATGCGTATAATAGATAGTTATAAATATTTATTACACATCATAGAAATTCTGAATACTTATCAGATAGTTCATCTAAATATCATTCCAACCAACATCCTATTTAATTCGGATAACAACCCAATATTATCAAACTTTACTAACTCTTTTCACTTTCCAACTTTGAATGAAGAGAGAAAAAGTAATCTATTTAAATCATATATTCCTAAAACCCAAACCCAAAACCCAAACCCAACCAACATATTCTATACTCAGCCACTAGAAGTGTATGTAATAAGTTTTTTGGAAAATCAAGAAAATAACAGCAGTTTATCATTGTCGAACATTGAATTGTTGTGTTCCAATTTTACGACCCTTTCATTTTCATCTCTAAGTATATTTTCAGAAACTTATATAAAGGAGTATAAAGAACATGCAGTTTTCTCTCTTCGATGTTATATTAATAAACCAAAAGAGTATGTCATAAACGATCTTCTGAACAATAGTAGTACTTGGAATAACTATAGTTTGAGTATGTTATATTTACACCTTCTGAACTTTCATTTTGTAGATACGAGGGAATGTGCAAGCAAATTGAACAACCAGTTTATTACTAGTTTCTCTCAACTATTGATGAATAATATTCATGCAAAAGTAGCTTATAGATGTTCTGCTAGTCAAACCTTGGAGTTATTCGAAGAGGTGTTATATGGCACAGCTTAGTATGGAGGAAAACGTAGGCTTGCTTGCAAGCCGATGTTTTCCGATTATATTCCGAAGGCGCCAGCCGAAGGAATACAACATAATATAGTATTTCAGCAACGCTATATTATATAATTATGATTTATTTTCGACCCCTTTTTCTAGAGCCCTTTTTCCCTCCACGAGTGCACACCATTTTGCACTTCTTGGACTTCTTCGATTTTCTAGACTTCTTCGATTTTCTAGATTTTTTTGAAGGGGAAGGTGCAACAGCTTCTTCCACAGCCGTTTCCGCAGCAACAACCTTTGTTGCTGTTTTCTTATATAATTTGGCAGCATCCTTCATGGCATCCTTAAATTTGTAATTAGGCTTTCCTGCAGCAATACCCTTTTTATAAGTATCACTAACTAGATCAGTCCAAGCGGTCATCTTATATAGTTAAATGAGAAAATATATGAATACTAGATTATATTTCTAAACAACGCATAAGAAAAGTAAAAAAATTGAAGTAAAAATAAAAGGTTATAAAAATGTATAACACTATACAAATCAACTAGAAAATGATATTTACACGATATTTATATTTACAAGACGAGGTTAAGATAGCATTGATGGTATCATTACTTAATAAAAGCAATGCAAGTATATTTTGGGCATATGAATTATACTATTCGGGATTTGAAAAGGAACTATTTGGGCTTTTATGGAAAATATATTATGCCTTTTACTACACATTAAACCCTGCATTTCAACAATATTTCATAAAAAAACACAAACATTGGCTAAAGATGAATGCATCCATAGAACGCGATAAAATTATATCTATCATAGTCAACAATTTATTGATTCGTCCATTCAACTTAGATGTGTTTATGCTAAGACAAACAACAAAAACGGAGAAATCAAACAAAACATCCGCCTCCGTTTTCCTTCAAATGTTACAAAAAAATAAATATGTCGATGTTGCTGAATATATACTACATCAATGTCCTGTGGATAAATTAGTAGATACTTTAAATAGTGTTGTTGAATATTTTATAAGCAAAAATATGTCCTTGGATAAAACCAAGATCATGAAGAATTACATATCTGTAACAAGATTATCATTACTAGATATACGAGTACTACTATTGTCGAATATAATGCACTATTACTCACTTGAAGCAGGGTTAACTATGGGTAAAAAATTGTATATAATAGTTGATCCTAGTGATATCGTAATGTATGAAACCATAACTACCACTGATAAGTTAGCTGCTCGTGACATTTTACCAATTGCGTGTATGTATAACATAGATGAACATCAGTGCTTGAGTTTATTCAATACAAATAGAAATAGTTCATTCCTAGAAATGTATTGGTATCATTGGGTGTATTATGCATCCTTCTCTCCTATTTGGCTAGATAGAATCACAAAACATAAGGGTGTATTGAATCATATAGACAAAAAGGTAGAATTCATAGATGATGACCATATGGAAGAATTTTATGATCAATTTGGATATGAACCAGATGAACAAAAGAGAGAAACACAAGAAAAAAACATCCAGCCTATAAAAAATATAAGGACGTGGTCAAGTTTTTACGAGGAGTTCAAACATAATAGTTTGTTGCAAGCCGGAATCAGTACGAAGTGTTGTGAATGTGTCTAAATAACTTTCGTTTTATACATGGAAACATCCACTTTACCAGCAACATCGGTTTTTGTAACATTTTCAAGTAAAGTATAAATTATTTCAAGGTCTTTTTCAGACGCATATCTAGAAAATTTTTTACATAAAACAGCACCCTGTGTAACGATATATTTTACATTTTTTTTATTTGTACCATCGGGTATTACTGCTATCACATGACAAGAAGATCGTCCGCCTCCAACATGAAACCATAAACTCCTTCGTTTACCTTCGGTAACTACGGAGTTCAATCGCTCACCACACTTCGTAGTGGCTCGCAGCAAATTGTCAGCAGAACCATTATCTATAATTGCATCATTATCCGCTGCATTTTCACCGACATTAAATTCAACCTCCTCCTTCAATGCATCAATATATATCATATGAGTTTTCATTTTTTAGTTGCATGTAATAATCAGCGTATTTTCATTTCAATTTTATTGTGGAGGAAAACGGATGAGTATTACAAATAAAATTGAAATGAAAATATACTAATAAAATAATATCAACTTATACAAACAAACCAAAATGGTTAGAAATCTTAAAGGTGGAAGCGGTGCGAAAGGCCAAGCAAGAAAACATACTAGCACCGGATCAAGTGCTTTAATAAAGACGCGTCTAGCAGTAGAAGAGGGTGAATTATATGCCCAAGTGACAAAAAATATGGGCAATGGAATGTGCCATGTTTTATGTCAAGATGATAAAACAAGACTCTGTTTCATTAGAGGTAAATTTCGTGGACGTAGTAAACGTGATAATATGATCTCCAATGGAAAGTGGGTATTAATAGGATTACGTGATTACGAATCAGAGAAAAAGGATAAATTAGATAATTGCGATCTATTAGAGGTGTATTTAGACCAAGATAAAGATAAATTAAGATCACGAGCAACTCATATAAATTGGACGAAATTCCTGGAAAATGATAGTGCGAACTCATTTACACCAGCAGAAGACGGCGTACGATTTACAGATGAACGCGAGGATGACTATAATACCTTGATGGATAGTATTTCAAAAGCTCCATCAAATTCATTAAAATTAAGTTCTGCGAGTGCTATAAAATCAACCTCATTTGTAGCAGAAAAAGAGGAAGACAAAGAGGAAGCTGATGTGGATATCGACGACATTTAGAGGATGCAACACCAGAAAAACTCATAAACTATAAATTTTATATTATACTCGAGAGGTATAAAATAAAAAAAACAAAATGGAGAAAAACAGAGGCTTGCTTGCAATCCGAAGTTTTTCGATTATATTCCGAAGGAATATCACATATAAGTGATTATTTTTTTTGTAATGTGTAACACAAAGCTAATACCCACACTAAAGTGGATAAAACTCATGATACATTACACATATATTCATTCCGATCACCTTCGCCTTTGGCTGCGCGAGCAGCATAATCCTTCGACTATGTCTATGGATTATAGTAAGGAAACATCGGCTTGCAAGCAAGCAAGCCTACGTTTCCTTCCACTAGTTGCCGAAGGTAAATGGATGAATATTATTGGAAAACTTCGACTCGTTTTCCTCCATAATCTTATTATACATGCTCCAATGCATTTTAACAATTATGATATTTTGCGATCTCCTGTAAATGATATAGGTGTTTTGAAGTAAATTTTTGTAAGTATAGAAAAAGTTTGCTGTTAGGAGACACTATAACTATAGGTAATCCTTTAAACCAATATTACCCAAAACGAATAAATGAGTTATATCCTCCATTATTTTTTATGTAATCATAGTATTATGGCGGAAAACTTATGTCATGTTCCTGTGTCTATCGGTGAATTATTTGATAAATATACTATTTTGCAAATTAAGAAAGAGAGAATTACACAGGAACACAAATTGATCATGGTAAAAAGAATTGGTATATTTAAAAACATATATAGACAAGTATCCTCTGGAACCAGAGTTAGTGAATGAATTAAAGGAAATAAATGAAGAGCTTTGGGTAATTGAAGACAATATAAGAGAGAAAGAAAGACGCAGTGAATTTGATGAAGAATTTATAGGGTTAGCTAGACGTGTTTATATAACAAATGACAAAAGAAGCGAAACAAAAAATAAAATTAATTCAATATTAAAATCCGAATTAATGGATATAAAAAGTTACGCACAATATTAGATTATGGATGACATAGAGAGGTATACAAAAATCATAGAAACAAATCCGGCAAATGTGAATAAATATTTGCAAGAATTGGCTGCAATATATGAATCCCAAAAAAAGTATTATGATGCAGTTGCATGCTATGTTAAAATATTAAAAACAGAAAAAACAAATATATCCACCATTGGTGTAATAACAAATCAAATAGGAGTATGTTATAGTAATATAAATCAATTTAAATTAGCCATACATTATTTCAACAAAGTCTTAAAAATAAGAGAAGTCTCTCAAGTGTATTCTAGCATAGGAGTGTGCAGTATAAATTTAAAAGATTATAAAGCAGCAGAAATAAATTTATTAAAATCATATGAGATGGATAATACGAATATTCAAACGAATAATTTGTTGGGACAATTATATTATTATACAAAAAATTATGATAAATCCATAATATATTATAAAAAGGCAATAAAAAAAGGGGATGATCCAATTAAATTATACACATTATCATTTAATTATTTGTCAAAAAAAGATTTTAAAACCGGGCTTGAGTTATACGAAAATAGGTTGGCTTATAATAATATAAATAAGCAGACAAATGCAAATGAAAGATTAGATGTTCCGTTAGCATACTGGAATGGTACAGATAAATGTAGCAAATTATTACTCTTGGCGGAACAAGGATTAGGTGACAATATTCAATATTATAGATTTATTATTGAGTTGTCGGAAAAATATCCAACCATGAAAATTACCTATTTTTGCAAAAAAGAATTAGTCCACATTTTCAAGACGTATAATAATATTGAAATTATACATAACATACTAGTATCTAATAATGCATTCGATTATGATTATAAGTTATATATTATGTCCTTGCCAAAAATATTAAATGTAACCACTATTGTCCCTAATAAAATAAATTATATCAAAACCCACGAAGATAAGTTAACTTTTTGGAAGGATAAAACGAGTTCATTAAAAAAATATAAAGTCGGATTTGTTTATAATGGATTAGTTTTATCCTATATAGAAAAAAATATACCTTTGAAAGAATTTGAGATCCTTTGTGGTCTAGATATAGAATTAATTTGTCTCCATAGAAAAGGTGAATTAGAACATGATTTAAATAATATTAGTTTTAAAGACAAAATAACTCATTATGATATTGATGTTGAAACACCATTTGAAGATACTATTCATTTATTACAAAATGTAGATCTATTAATTAGTATTGATACATATATAGTTCACCTAGCAGGCGTATTAAATGTTAAAACGTGGTTGTTGTTAGGTATTTCAGATTGGCGTTGGTCAGATGATGAACATACAACTTATTGGTATGATTCTGTTGAATTAATAAGGGCAAAAGAAGGAGGTGACCTGAAAGACGTATTACAAATAGTAAAAGATAAATTAAGATCTCAAATAACCCCTATAGATCCATAGAATATATAGTAAACTAGCTTAGAGTAATAGTACTATATTATGTATAGTACTACTAGATAATCCAGCTAATACACTTATAATAAAATTACTTTATTATGAATATTTTCAAGGCACAACAAAACAACATCAGCAGCAGTAATAATAACACAGAACAAAGGTCTTCTAATTTTAAGCCATATAATGCACCAGACAAAAACAAGGCGAAGGCATTCAATATGATGGAAAAGGATTTTCCTGATTTTATTGCAAATAATACTATATCTGTGAAATCAGACAACGAATTGCAAGCATTAAGTTATATGAAGGCGTCTACCCAAGAAATCATCATTCCAGAAAGTAATGAAATAAAATTAGAACCAGGATGGGTAAGTTTATCTTATGACAACAATCGTAATGTAATAACGAAACCATCATCCAATAATGTATTAAAAGAAGGATCGTATGAATTATCACCAGAAGAATATAGTGAGCATGCAAATTATATATTTAATCGAATGGCTCACAAATGGGAACGATATAAAGAAAATTTCATAGACTTAAATGGTATTGAAGAATATGATAGGATATATTTAAAAATTATAATTCATGAGGAAGAAGAGATGGAAGAAGAAGAAATATATGACAACTATTATGAATATGGATACGATAATTACTGGGACAATTACTAACCAATACGAATAATAAAAAATTGATATATTTTGTATGATATAAGTTTTGTTCAACATTATAAATACCCATATTTTGAAAAATGGAATACGCATTATTTAATCATAGAACACCTGTTCATTTCCTTGTTATTCCTGATAGCGTAATTATTACACCTATATATGTAATCACTACTTCTATCAGTAATATTATTTCATTTGTATATAACTATCAATATTATATAGTTATATACATTTTATTGGCATTTGTGTCAGTATTATTGTATATAGGATTAACAGGAATACAAAAAGAACTGGATAGGATTACCAAAGTCAATCGTAGGATTATGTAGGAAAACGTAGGCGTTAGCCGAAGTTTTCTGGATTAAGCTCCGTAACGTTAGTGAAGGAGCTTGTAGGATATTCCGTAGCTTTAGCGAAGGAATATGAGTTTATTATATTGTAAATTTATAATACATTATTGCGATGAATGAAGAATGGGAAAAAGACTTAGAAGAAGATACTATTTTAGACAGCAAATGGATTGATGATTTTCAATCACAAGATAAAGAGTATGAAAAATATTACAAAAATGATTTACACCATATTAAACTACATTGCATTTATGTAAACGCAAATAATGAGATTGAAAGAATAAAAAAAGAAGTCGTACATTTGAGATCAGTCAATTATGTTTCTAGAGAAGAAATAATTGGAATACTAAAACGGAACAGCATAAGTAATAACCAAAGATACTCCGTTTTATCCATATTAAAATATAATATTGATATGGAACCTTCTGATGTACCATTTTTTTTAATGGATCGTAGTAGTAGTAGTAGTAGTAGTAGTAGTAGAAGTAGTAGTAGCAATACCTTTCTAACATCTATAAAAAACATTGATGCCATACCATTAAATCAATCCATAAACATGTTTTCCAATCTGAATAATTTATTCATTGTTTATAATGAAAAGGTGATGCTAGCGAACAACAACAACAACAACAACACACATACTCATAATACAACAAAAAAAATATATATTAACCCCGTATATCGTCACAAAAAACACAATGTTACCCAAAGAGCAACATTAAAATAGTTGAAACAACTTAAAGAAAAAACAACTATATATTATAACATTGATAAATGGCAGCACTAATAAACGCTCTTGACACACAAACCCCGAAGCAAATTGGAGAGAATGGACATATTGAATATACTTGGTCGAATAATAATTTGAAAGAAAAAATCACTCAATTTCATTTCCAAGTAACCCGAACAGATGAATCTACCATTGAATCACTATCGAAAGTCCTCAGACAAATTTTGACCAGATTACAAAAGGGGTTGTTAGCGGAAAACACCGAGAGCCAAGAGCTACTCACAATATTATATAAAATGATCGGACACACACGAGACATTGTTAATGGTAAGGGTGAATATGCTCTATCCTATATGATGGTCGTAGTGTGGTACGATTTTTTCCCTGAACTAGCCATGTTCGCATTAGAAAAATTTGTGTCATATGACAATGAAAATTTATCGGAGCACCCATATGGATCATGGAAGGACATTAAATATTTTTGCAACTATTGTAAATCACAATTCATGCCTGTAAGTCATCCGTTAATTCAATATGCATTCAGTCTATTGAATAATCAAATCGCCAAAGATGCATCAACTCCTTCTACCACCCCAAAATCATTGGCACCAAGATGGGCTCCTAGAGAAAAGTCGACAAAATTCGGTTGGATTTTCCAAGAATTGGCGTTGATTTATTTCGGCAACTACCTTGAAACCGCTACTACTCCAGATAAGTTGGATAGAGCCGTACTTAAATGCAAGATGGATTATCGAAAGGTTTTGTCATCCCTCAATAAGCAGTTAAATACTACACAAATCGACCAATGTGCAAATACGTGGCAAAATATTGATCATTCCAAGACCACTTCTATTACCATCAGCAAACAGAAACAAGCATTTTTGAATGTCAAGAAGGATGGTAGTCAAAGGAGTGAGGCGATTGATCGCATTATTTGTGCGGATAAATTTAAAGAACGTATCAAGAAGGCTGCAGCGGGAGAGTGTGAAATAAAAGGTTTGCGAGTCGGTATGGAACTTTTTACTATTCAAGCACTTGAATTAATTAAACGCAAATATAAACATGCGGATCAAGACGACTACCAAATAGAGATGGACTTATTAAACTCGCAGTGGCTCAACAATGCAACACAAACAGAATCACTCAAAGATATGATTGCCATGGTTGATTTTTCTGGGTCCATGGATGGACCACCAATACATTGTGCATATGCAATGGGATGTCGTGTGGCAGAGAAATCTCGTCTGGGTAAACGAGTCATGTCTTTCTGTGCCAGTCCCACATGGCACAATCTGGAAGATTGTAATAATTTTACAGATATGGTTGAACGTTTACAAGAAGGAGAATTGGGGTATTCCACCAATTTTTACTTGGCTCTAGATCGTATTCTTGACGCTATTATCGAGATGAAGCTTACTCCGGCCGATGTATCCAATTTAACATTGGCTATTTTTTCGGATATGCAAATCAATGAGTCGGGAGGTGATGTTGCCCCTCCCCCTAATATGGATACTATATATGATGTAATGAAAAAAAAATATGCCGCCGCTGGAAAGCGCCTATACGGAATTCCATTTGATCCGCCACATATGCTTTTTTGGAATCTCAGATCTACTGATGGATTTCCAGCGATGTCATCACAACCGAACGTGTCGATGATGTCGGGATTTAGTCCAGCGCTTCTGAACCATTTTTGTGAAAATGGTATGCAAGCATTCGAGTCTTGCAGCCCATGGTCTACATTAGTCACTATGTTGGAACATCCCAGATATAAGTGTTTAGAAGATAAAGTTTTGAGCATGGTGTGGAGGGAAACGAAGGGTTTCCTTAAATAATTCTCTTAATCTTGATAAACGGCAGCAATTTGCTCTTGAATAATTTCACATACAATTTATCATTCGTGAAAAAAATATTGGAATCTTTTAATGAAAAATGTGACGTCATATTTATAGCAACTATACCCGAATTCACTATTTTCAAAAAACAATCATGACTAGTAAATTTACCAACTAGTTCTATTTCTGTATTTTTTATTAATGAAATATAATCATGTATCAAATGTTTTTTATTATTTATCAAATGTGTTAATCGAAAACAAGCATCACTTTTTATTCCAAATAAATACGATTGATAATGATATTTTATTTGCGCACTATTATTGTACCCATATAAATCTACGTTTCGATGTGTCATCAAATTATAAAAATGGAAAATCGATGCTTTAATGATAATAGAATCATTTGTAAACACTACATAATCATAACTTTTATAGTCATAATTATTTAAAATATAATTCCATTTTCCAAAATCCATCAATTTATCATTCGGGATCATGTAATGCGCCTTCAATCGACTACTGATTTTGTCCTTCAATACATCACCATATTTTACACCTACACTATCAATGACAATAACATCATTTGAAGGAAATAACAAATACATCAAATTGTTTAATGTAGCATTGAATTTAATTTCACTATCTGTATTACATGCGACAATAGTCAAATATTTTTTAGAATTATTCGAAGGAGGATAACTATTCATATTCATAAGCGCAAGCGAATTCTGAATGTTCATGTGTATATATATTTACCGACGCACAATTAAATTTAAAATTGAAGCGCAAATTTATGAAGTAACAAACCAAACAAACAACCCAAATAAAACAATATGGATCAAATACCTATAGTCACTAGCAGATTTAATAATAATACGTGGGCAGAAAATATAGAATATCGATTAAAGAGTAAAGATGGTGGATGTATTTATGGCGCACCTCTAAAAATGACGGATAA
>Ga0209190_1001626_pt1 | contig 15606 bp, 16 predicted proteins | sample M_140205_XF_Meta_FD_187315 | JGI IMG/M metagenome (GOLD analysis project Ga0209190, IMG submission 187315) | Freshwater microbial communities from Lake Montjoie, Canada to study carbon cycling - M_140205_XF_MetaG (SPAdes) (version 2) | ecosystem: Environmental > Aquatic > Freshwater > Lake... | reverse complement strand
TTCTGTCCTCGGTCATGGCGGTTAGTAGGATTTACGAGCACCGGTCGGTGCTTCCACCGGTTCGCCGGAGCGTTCGTTCAGCAGTTGATCAAACTCCGCCGAGCATTCGGAGAGGTGCTTGTGCAAGGCACTAAATTCGCTGCCCAAAACAACGAGCTGCGCACCGAGTGCGACAATCGCACGGGCATCGTCCGCAGTCCCCACAGGACGGCCCCAAGCCTTTCCGTGCCTATGACAGGCGGCAGCGATCTTTTTCTGGACCTCCAGCATCTTTGGATCCGTGACGGAGGGAGTGCAACCGAGGCGCAACGACATGTCGCCAGGACCTAGAAAGAGCACGTCCACGCCTGGCACGGCGGCGATGGCTTCGACGTTTTCCAAGGCCTCCGGAGTTTCGATCTGCACGGTCAGAAATGTCTCGCGGTTCGCCTGCGTGGTATAGTCTTTCGGGGCTCCGACCCAGAAGCTCGCGTCGCGTCCACCGCCGCAGAGGCCGCGGTCACCCAGCGGTGGAAATTTCACTGCCTGCACCAACAAGCGCGCTTCATCAGGTGTCCCTACATGAGGGATCATGAGGCCGGAAGCGCCTTCTTCGAGCAGCCGGTAAAGAGCCGTTTTCTCCTTCGTCGGAGGACGCCATAGACAGTCGATGTCAGCCGCGTGATGGTTGGCGATCATGGCCTGTGCTTCATGCGGATCCCAGGTGCGATGCTCGGCATCAACCCAGACCCCGTCGTAATGAAAGTGGGCGGCCAGTGCGGGGAACATGAAGATAGGCGAGCCGGCGCAGCACACGCGCGCGACTTTACCCGAGCGGATTTTGGCGAGAATTTTGGAGGGTCGCATGAGTGAAGTGAGGGGTGTTGGTGAAGCGATCTATTGTTATCAGCCAAGCCGTGTCGGCCTCACGAAAGCTAGGAGCAGGCCGCTGAGCAGCACCAGTGCTGCGGAGCCCATCAGTAACAAACTGAGGTCCACATGCCGCTCCTTCAGCCAGCCACCGAGGTAGGCTGCGACACCGCCGATGCAGCAACTGAAGAAGTTCAGAATGCCGTAGCCCGTCGCACGCTGCTGCGGCTCGGCGACCTGGCAGAGGATGGGCATCATGTTCGAGTCCGAGCAGCCGCGTGCGAAACCAAAGACAATCAGACAGAGCACCGCGAACCACAGAGCCTCGGTGTGTGAGGTCAGAAACACAAAGGGCGACGCGAGCGTGAGCGCAATCATGGGCACCCAAACGCGACCGCGCAACGCGGTGATGCTCCAACGATCCGCCCAGGCACCTCCGACGAGCACACCGATAAACGCAGCGACCTGCATATAGGCTGTCGCGGTAAAGCCAGCCTTGGTCTGGGAAAGGTGGAAGTGCTCACCCAGGAACGTCGGCATCCAAGTGGTGAACGCCCAGCCGGCAAACCCCAGCAGCCCCCAGTGCAGGGCGAGGATCCAAAACGTGCCATTGCCACCGAGCGCCTTGATCGTCTCCACAGGATGAACGTTGGCGTTGCCAGCATTAGCGTGCTGCGCTTTCGGCACATCCTTCAGAAAAAGCGCCAGCACTGCGGCGAGCGCGAGGCCCACCGCACCAAACGTGTAGAAGCCGGAGGACCACCCATGCGTGTCTGCCATCCAGCCACCCATGCCGCCCAGCGCAACGCCTGCATAGATGCCGCTCATGTGAATGCCTGTGGCAAGTGAGCGCGTGCTGCCGCGATGATAGTCGGCGATCAAGGCCAGTGCAGCGGGGATGTAACAGGCCTCACTGACTCCCATGAGCACGCGGGTGGCGAGGAGTTGCTGATAAGTCTGAACATAGGCCGTAGCCAACGTCACCAACGACCATACCGCGAGACTCACAAGAATGACCCGACTGCGGCTGAAGCGGTCCGCGCACCATCCACCCAGGGGACTGAGCACGCCATAGACGACGAGGAAGACCGTGAACAACATGCCGAAATCGTCATCTCCCATCGGAATGGCTGTCTTGATGGAAGCACGCATCGTGGTGAGCATGTTTCGATCGAGGTAGTTGAGACAGCCGACACCCCACAGCAATCCCACGATGAGCCACGCCCTTGGCAGTGGTTGGATGTCGGCAGCACGGTCGAGCGGTGGTGTGGTGGTGGGCATGAGAGTCTCGGGTTTTACCAAATGGTCCAACCACCATCGACGGCGAGGTTTTGACCCGTGATGAAGGTGGAGGTGTCGCCGAGCAGGAAGGCGACGGCTCCGGCGATCTCGGGTGATTGACCAACACGGCCAAGCGGGACTTTCTTGGCTAAGCGGTCGATGAACGCTGGTTCATCGTGCTGGACGCTGGGGTTGGGGAAGGGGCCAGGGCTGATCGCGTTGCAACGCACGCCGCTCTTGCCGTAATGCACGGCGAGATAGCGCGTGAGCTGCTGGATGCCAGCTTTGCCGACGCCGTATTCGACGGGGTTCGGAGTCATCGGCGCTTCATAGATGTGCGGGTCCGGTGAGACGGTGCCATACATGCTGGAGAAGAGCACCAGGCTGCCGCTGCCGCGTTCAGCCATGGCGTTACCGATGGCACGAGCGAGCGTGAAGGTGGCCGTGAGGTTGCCGTGGTTTGCATGGTCGAAATCGGCAGCAGTGAGCTCGTCGAACTTCTTCGCGGTGCCGGCATAGGTCATGACGACGAGGCCATGTGGCACGCCGCGTGCAGCGATTTGATCGGTGATGAATTTTTCGAGCGCGGGGATGTCTGCGGCATCAAGGCCAGCAGGTGTGGTATTCGGTGCTGGCTGGGCTTTGCCGGGGAGATCGGCACACAAGACGGATGCGCCGAGTGCGGTGAGTAGTTTAACGACTTCCTGACCGAGATAGCCCGCGGCGCCGATGACCCAGATGTCGCGATTTTGGAGGGAAAAAGGTGTGCTCATGGTTTGCCGATTTGGGATGTGGTGAGCCCGCCATCAATGACGATAATCTCGCCAGTGATGTAGCTGGCGGCGGGGGAGCACAGAAACGTCACCGCACCGGCGCAGTCCTCGGCTTTGCCGACGTGGCCGAGCAGGATTTTCTTCTCGTAGTGCTTGAGCAGGTCATTGGCGCGCGACTCCATCCACACGGAGGTCAGCGGTGTCTTGATGAGCCCGGGCGCGATGCCGTTCACACGGATGCCATGCGGCGCGAGCGAGACGGCGAGTGATTTGGTGAGCATCACGAGGCCGCCTTTGCTCACGTCATAGGCCACGCTGTCGGACTCGGCTTGAAAGCCATTCGTGGAAGACGTGATGACGATGCTGCCGCCGCGTCCTGCACGCACCAGATGCCGCGCGAAAGCCTGTGCGGTGAAGAACGCCGTGCGCAGGTTTAGATTCAGCGTCTTGTCCCACAGCGCCTCGGTCATCTCCAGAAATGGCACGTCGAAGAAGCTGCCAGCATTGCAAACAAGCGTGTCCAAGGCTGGCTCGGCGGCGATGGCACGCTCGATGAGTTTGGCCGACGCACCATGGTCACATAGATCGCATGGGATATATGTGACACCTTCCGGCAGCTCGCCGGGCCGCTCCTGCAGACCATGTGCCACCACACGCGCACCTGCTTCATGCAGACCGTGCGCGATGGCGAGGCCGATGCCTTGCGATGAGCCGGTGACGAGGGCGGCGTGGCCGCTAAGTGAGAATGCTTTCATCCTGGAGCTTGAGGTATTTGAGCGTGTTCGTGCAGGCGATGCGGGTCACGACCTCGTCACCAGCGGCTCTGAGGGCGGTCATCTCCTTTTCGTAGGTGCTGATGAGCTTCAGCACCTTGCCGCTGATCTCTGCGGCATAGCTGTAGAAGGGTGAATCACTGCCCCATAGGAATTTGTGAGGATAAGCGGCGGCGAGATCAGCAATGACACGGCCGGGATCGCTATAGTCACTATCAAAACGGCGCTCCCGTGGGGCGATGTAGGGAAGATCATCGACAGCGCCGACGCAGTGGATGCAGTGGGCAGAGTTGTCGAACCAGGCGTTTGGCAGCGCTTGGATACGGTCGAGGCATTCCTTGTCGTAACGACACGAATGCGCGGCGCAGAAGCGAATGTCGGGATTGGCTTCGGCGATGTCGATGATGTCGTGCGCCTGCGCCCAAAGGTCATCCTTGGCCACGCTGCTGTGAATGATGAAGGGCACATCCCATTCGCGAGCGAGGTCGAGGAAGACTTTGCCTTCATGTGCCAGACGTTTGATGTCGGCCTGGATGATGGTACTTTGGATCTTGATGCCGTAGAATCGGTATTCGCTGCGGAGCTTGATGAGTTCGGCGGCCTGCGCATCAGTGCTACGCATGGGATCCACCATGACGAAGGGGAGCACCCGTTTTCCTTCCTCAGGAAAGAGCTTCTGGCATTCCTCAAGCAGGCGGCGATTCTCAAAGGCATAGGGCACGGTTTCAAGTCCGCCTTTGCCAAAGCTGACGCCGCCAGTGCGGAACTGGGTGACATCCATGGCCGCATAGCTCACGAACGGAAAGGCGACCCAATGTGTAACGCCAAGCGCGCCGCCTTCCTGCTTCATTTGGACGAGTTGCTGGGCATAAGGGAAATCGCCGTGCAAATAAAACAGCAAGTCAGCGCCGAGGTGGTTGTGGCAGTCAATGATCATTGGTGGGGAGAGGGATGGGCATGCCAATGAGTTTCATGTGTGAGGTGAAATACAACCGAAACACCCGCATTTGCGCGAGTAATTTGTGACCAATAAAGTAAAGTTGTTTACGCTCGGGCTAAAACCCATCCCATGAAAACCGGCCGCCGCTTTTTCAAAGAACTCCGCTTCCGTCAGCTTCGTGCCTTGGTGGAGCTGTCGCGTCAGAAAACCTTCTCCGCCGTGGCAGCCGCGTTGAAAATGTCCGTCGTCTCCGCGTGGCGGCAGGTGCGGGCGCTGGAGGAGGAGTTCGGTGTGCAACTCGTGGACACACAGGGCCAGCAGGTGGTGCTGACAGAAGACGGACGGCTGCTCGTGTAGATGGCCGAGCCAATGGTCGAGAGCTTCCTGTCGCTGCGCTCGGTCTTCGACGACAGGCAAGGCAAAGCCCCGCGCAGACTCACCGTCGCCGCGCCCGCTGGTGTGCTCAACGATGCCCTGCCCGATCCCGTGACGCGTTATCGCAAACAATTTCCCAACGTAGGCCTCCGACTCATGGAACGCGCCCTCGCGCGGAGCCCTCGCAGCACTGCTAGCCGCACAGGCCGATATCGCCATCATCGGCATGACCACCGGCGATGCACTGCCGACTTCGGTGAGCCTGCACCGTCTCACACGCTATCCCATTCATCTGCTTTGCCCGGCGGACCACGTTTTAGCCACAACGAAAAAGCTCACCGTGAAGCAGATCGCCCAACATCCGCTCGTGCTCAGCAGCGAGGACACCTCCGACCGCTCCCAGGTGGATCTCACCTTTGCCAATGCCGGCGTGCTTAACCAACTCAACATCGCCATAAGTGCCTCGAGCGTGCCGATGATTACCAAATATGTGGCCATGGGCTTCGGAGTCGCCCTGCTGGCCCCCAGTGAGGTGAAGCGGTTGGTGCCCAAGCGTGGACAACCCCAGCTCATCTGGCGCGATGTGAGTCGGCTCTTCGGCTATGAAGATCTGGTTCTGCTGCAAAGACAGGGCCGTTTTGAGCTGCCGCACGTGAAGGAGTTTCGGGAGCTCGTAGAACGGTCGTTTGAGGGCGCTTGAGTGCCAAAGTGGTCCGCACAGAGGACTGTGCAGACCACTCTACGCCACCCGTTCCAAAGCCGCCGCGATCTCGCTCTCGATCACTGAAAGCGGATTGAGCAGCGCGAGAGGATCTTCGACGGGTGTCACCTCATTCGTGACCGAGTCCCAATTCACGGGGCCGAAGCGGCAGGGCGCGGGATTGCCGGTGAGGATGTGCATGCCAGCGTCGTTCTTGTCGAAGTGCCAGAACTCAAAGGGGAAATGAATGAAGCCGTGCTTCTCCATCATCGCGCAGATATCGAGCCGCGTGGCGACGTGCTCGGGCGCGACGAAGGGCGAGCGCATTGGCGTGCATTCGCTCATTTCGAGATACGGATAGCCGCGCCAGACTTCCGTGCCGTCATCACGACGGAAGACGGAGATGTCGATGGCGGAGCCGGACATGTGCGCGCCGATCTTCGGCATATTGGCCGTGAGCACGATGGCGCGTCGGAACATCATTTCAGGCGTTGGAATCTCGCCGCCGAGTTCCCACATGGTCTTTTTGAGCACGGTGTCGAAGACGGAAGGCTTGCGCACGAGTTGGCGTTGCATCTCCAGCGAACGGAAGCCGTCCTCGATTTTCAGAATCCAGCCGCGCTCGTTCATTTCGCGACCAATGGTGATGACATCGCGCACGAGGCTTTCGCGCAGGAAGTAAACGCGATCCAGATCGCCTGCGATCTTGCTGGTGGAGAACAGCATCTCCACATTCGCAGCGGCAGCGGCGTCAGGAATGGAGGCGAAGCGCTCGCCGCATTCGTTCACGGGGAACTCGATGAGCTTCTGCACGATGGCGTAACCCGCCTCCATTTGTTCGGTCCAATACGCACGGCGTGCGGCTTCGTCGTTGATGGAGGTGTTCATGGGTTGAAAGGAAAATGAAGGCGGATTGGCAGAGGCTCATCAATACAGCCTGACGTGCCCCCTTTTCTCCGCTTTCTTTGCACCACTAAAGTAAAGACGCTTACGCTCAGGCTAAAGTGGCGAAGCACTCCGTCAAAGGTGAGTGAAGGAGGTTCGTCATCATGTGTCTGATCGACTATGGCCCACCATACTGGTCCTTCCAGATCGGTCCGTGGTCCAAGCCCTTGCCGTCGGAATGCAGACTCATGGTGGACTCCATTTCTTTGAGGAAGGTTGCAAACGCAGCGTCATCGCGATGGAAGATGGACTTGCCATCATCTGCGATGAGCGATGCTTTCCGCAGAGCGTGGTGAAGCAGAATGAGATTGTCGCCGAGCATGGCGAGTCTTTGACGCTGCGTGTCGGTGGCACATTGCGCGAGCGTGTCGCGGTAATGCTGCTCGATGGAGGCAAAAGCGGCGCGTAGATGGCCTTCATCACCGGTTCGTTGGCTTCATACTGGCCACCATTGTAGATCGGTGACTGCGCCTCCTTGTGCGCGAGCATCCTGGCATCGAGTTCATCATGCATCTGCCGCATGTGCCGCCAGCCAGGGCCATAGGCTCGCTGCAGCCACTCATCGAGCGTGGCGCTGACATCGAGTTGCGCGTTCCAGAGTTGTTTGGCCACCAGGTAGTTTATCGGCGCATTCGCACCCCACGCATTGGTGCCGATCATGCGTGCGCCTCAGGCCTTTTTTCGCGCCGCAGCGGGGAGTTCGCGCTTCAGGATGTCGATGCTCACTGGCAGCGGTGCGCCGTGGTAGCTACGCATCCACGTGGAGTAATTGTGGTAGTAGAAGTGCGGGGTGATCTCGCGCCAGCGCTGCATGACGCTCTCGAACTCGGCGCGATACAGCGGCTTGAGCAAACCATAGCCATAGTAGTTCAGTGGTGCCCAACAGAGCGAGAGATTGTCCGGAAGCTTCGGTGCTTCCGATGGCGGATACTGCTAGTTGTAATACACGAAGCCGCCCAGCCTCCGCCCCGGTCGCTCACGCTCGATGATCTCGGCTACCTGTTTGTAGAACGTCAGAATCGCCACAGCATGATTCTTTTTGCCGTGGGGATCGGTGGTGACTAGCTTCGAACAGCGCTCGCACAAACAAAAGCCGCCGTCATCCGTGGGGGAGATGCTCGACATCTCGCGCGTGGGATTGCGGTCCATCGTTTCGATTACGCGCTTGGCGAACAACTCCACCAAGCCCGGTGCCGTCGTACAAAAGAACATCACCTTACCTTTGCGCACAGCCTCACCGTTCGACGACTTCCATTCAGGGTGCGCCTCCATGTCGGCAGGCTTGAAGTAATCATCCCACGAGTGACCATAGCCGGTCAGGAAAGGGTGTAGCGCATTGGTCAAACGCTGACGCTTCATCCACTCAATGGCCGTTTTCCGACGCAGACTCGCACCAGGATCGCTCTCGCCGATACCCGCAAGCTGCCTTGCCGCAAAAGTAGGCGCACCACGAATCGGCTCCGTGATCGCCATACGCAGCGTCTCATGATGCGGCACGTCCTCGCCAAGCTCACCTGGAAAAAGCCAACGCACACCAACATATCGCTCCAGAAACTCCATCGCGCCGAACAACGTGCCATGACTCGGCACGAACCAGGTGTCGGGCCTTGCCGAAATGAGCTCATCATTGCCCGCGATGACTATATCCGAGCCCTCACGTCGAATCTCAAAGCCATCATGCGCAAATTGCCATCCGACACGATACGAATCGCCGGAGTCGTCATCGGCTCACTCGCGATCGTCAGCAACACACCTGTGGACTTCTGAATCGTCTGCTGTAGCTCCAGCGCGGCTAGCTTTGCCGTCTCAGGAGCATCCATAGCATGATGGATGACATATGAGGTCTTGTGCTGATCGACTAGAGTGATTTGCGGATCAGCAGACTGTGCCTGCAATGTGAGCATCAAGGCGATGGTGAAGTAGAAGGCGCGATTCATTTCGATGCTGGTGCCTTGCGCGCCTTTAGCCATTCGGGTGCGAACTTCACGAAGGCGATCTGTTCATAAACGTCTTTCTTGCCGCATTCGATGAGCATGCCGACGAGTCCGCCCTGGACGCGCACCATGCTGGTGTAGGCACTGGGGCCGCTCCAGAGCATCTGCGCGGAGGGCCAGGACTTGCCTTCGTCATCGCTGATCCATGCGTGGACTCCTGTGCGCCCTGAACTGATCGGATGACTGAAAATCCAGTCGTATTGACCGTTTGAGTCGTTGCGGAAGCATTTGTAGATGCAGCCCTGGCAATTGTTCTCCATTAGCGCAGCCATTTCCTGAGCGGGCTGCCAAGTGGTGCCGCGATCTTTGCTCACGATGAGCGTGCGCGTGCTGCCGTGGCCGAAAATGGTGCGTGCGTTCATCAAAAGCGTGTGTCTGTCCATTTCGATGACCTGCGGCTCGCTGGTGTGATCGGCGGCATCCGCGCCGATTTGCCAGGTCTCGCCATGGTCGTCGGAAAGGAGCATATGTGTCCGATACACGCCGTCCTCGGTGTGATAGGCCGGAACGAGGAGTCGATCCGGCTTGGAGGCTCCACCGTGCAAATACAAGCTCTGGCCCGGCCCGGTGCCATACCAGCCCCAGTTTGGCTTTCGTGCCGTGGCGGAGATGTCACGCGGCGCGGCCCACATGGCACCGTCGTCATCGCTGTGTGTGATCCACACGCTGGTGCCGGGCACTTTCGCAGCGACGATGTCTTCCTCGGTGTCCTGATTGCGACTGCGGGTGAAAGCGAGCCACAGACGACCATTTGACGCATCCTGCAGCACGCAGGGATTGCCACAGGTGTCGCGTTCGAGATTGGCGATCACTTGCTGCGGCTCCCACGTCTGCCCATGGTCCAAGCTACGTCGCAGGACGATGTCCACATCGCCAAACATGCGCCGCTGCTCCATGCGACGCTCGGCAAACGCCATCAACGGCTTCTTCGGCAGCCACCAGATGGCCGGAATGCGGTAAATCTTCGCGCCTTCATCGCCAGCCTTGAATGGGACAGTGTAGAGCAACGACTGGCCCTGCCCGTGGGCGAATGCGGTGACGACGAAGAAGAGAAAAAATCGCGCGAGGTTCATCGAGTGTCTTATTGCTTCTCAAAACGACCCTCAGGCCAGCCTTTCGCATAACTGATGACCCAATCGCCATTTCGAGTCGGATAGCGGATGTCTTCTTTGCGCTCGAAATCGGTCGGGCCAGCGCGGTGCAGGCTCCTGAGATGCTCGCCCGCGACTTGGTTCACGATGGCTGTGCGATTGCCGAGCGCGTGGCCGGTGGAGGTGAAGACTTTGCCGTCCACGAGGTCCTTCGTCACACGCACATAAGTGAAGTCGAGGCCACTGGCGCTCATGTTCGCGGCGTATTGATCCACTAGGCCGTCGGTTTGATCATCGACGCCATGTACTGTGAAAATCTTTGCTGAACAGCCGAGTTGCTTCATCACCGCGAGATGCGCGGGATTGCCGAGGTCATGCAGTTCCTGCCGGTCGGGCGACAAACAGAACGGATGCTGCGGATCGCGTACATAGCGGGCATTGAGCGAACTGCCGCCGGGCAGGTTGAAGGCGATGTCGTCGGTGAGCTTCTTCATGCCACACATGTCGATCACGGCGGTGAAGGTGCGCGGTGCGAGCTTGTTCGCCATGAGACTCACATTGCCGCCGCCACTACCACCTGTGGTGAAGATGCGCGTGCTATCGAATTTGATGCCACGCCGTTGGAGGTCGCTAATCACGAAATGCAGCGCCCGCAGGGCATCCAGCGCCTGCAACCAGCCGAAGTCATACGGTTCCGGGTCTTTGATCGAAGCCTGCACACCGCTTTGCAGATAATCGACGCCGATGGCCACGACATCGTAGGTGTTCGACAGGACGCCCGGATCAGCCGAGCCGCCGGAGGCGGTGCCACCCCAGTTGTGCAGCGAAAGCATGATCCCCGTTTTTGGCCTCACACCCTCGATCTTTGCTCCCGCACCCGGATAGCGCACATAGACCGTGATCTCACGCGGCCCCGGTTTCAGCGGCCACTCCTGTGCCGGAATCGAGACCGTGCCCATCGTTGGAGGCAGGGTCGGCTGGGCGTGGGCAAAAGCAGCGATACAAAACAAGGACAGCCCGGGAAAAATGCGATTCATTTGGAGCAGGGTTTAAATGGGAAGTTCTTGGGGAATTCGTGGCAAAACTTCCCTCATTCAACGATCAACAAATCGATGTCGTTGAGTGAGGGCACGGTGACAGCGCCATTGGTGAGTTTGAGGGGACCGTGGTTGATGGAGCGAACGGATTTGGCATCGCTGAAACCGGGAAGTTTAACCTGCAGGTGTTGCACGGGTTGGAGGGTGCCTTTGGTGAGGTCGCCTTTCGCTTTGGTGTAGGCCCAGTTGATCAGGGCGATGGAGCGCTGGTCTTCCTTGCTGAGTGAAACCGATTCGACGAGGGGATCACTGGGAATGGCGGGTCGATAGGCTTGTCGCTCGATGGCTGGGTTGGCGATGAGGGCGCAGAGTGCGGGATCGAAGTCGGCGCGCATGTCGAAGTCGCTGCGGCGCACTTTGGCGGAGTAGCTCAGACCGCTCCAGATCCCGGCCACGATGGCTTGGCCTTTGCCGTAGCGATTGCGTGTCACGGCGGGCTTGCCATCAGCAAACGTGGCAAGGATTTCTGCGGTCTTCGGCTCCAATGATTCGCGTCCGATGCTGGCGTGCAGTTTTGATTTCTCCCAGAGGAACTCGGCACCCGCGGGCGCATTCTTTTCGTTCAACGCTTTGAGTTCGGCGGCATGGTAGGCCTCGCAGGTGCCCCAGCTCTCGAGTTGGCGGTTCGCGAGGCCGAGCATCTCATTCATCGCGGTGGCGGGCTGGTTGGCTTCATCGCGCGAGAGGCCGCTGGCATCGGTCCACACAGTGCCACCCGCGCGCACCCATGCGCGCACGGCGCTGGCAGAATCGCGGCGCAAATGAGCGCCGGGGATGTAGATGACTTTGTAGTGGTCGAGCTTGCCTTCGGCGAGTTGCTGCTCGCTGAGCACTTCGACCGGCACATGCGCGTGCATCAGCGCGAGATAGACCCACTTGGCGTTCTCAAAGGTGGTGAGGCTGAGATCCGTTACGCGGCTCCAGATCTCCGATGAGCGCGGCGTGACAAAGGCGACCTCGGGACGGCTGGCAAACTTTGCTGCATAGAGATAGGACTCGGTTTTGCCCAGAAAACGGGCGGCCTGCGCGACTTGCTCCAGCAACTCAGGCGACTGTGAGAAGCTGTCTCCTTTGGAGTAATCGGGACCGTAGGTATACCATTCGAAGGCCCGTGTGCCGCGTGCGATCACGCTCAACATGCGCTGCGCTGGCGCACCGCGATGGGGCTTCACGAGGCAGCCTTGCACCATGTCGTGACGCGTGGCGATGCCGCGCCCGATGTCGGCGAGATAGGATTCCCACTGCCAGGTTCGTGCATCGCGATTGGAGGTCTCGAAAACGAAAGCGGTGTTCGGTTTGAGGTCGTAGAACTCATTCCAGTCGAGGCTGGCTCCCTGCCAGCTCGGTGTCGGGCCTTGCATGGCGTAGAGCTTGATGCCGGCCTCGCTAAACTTCATTGCGGCCTCTGGAAACACCTGCCCCGTGGCATGGGTCATGAGGCGATAGGTGTAGTAGTAGCGCAACGAATCCGCCGCGTTGTCCGGCGCGGGCGCGAGGCCGGTGGTGGGCGCTGGCTTGACGCCTTTGACCGCGATGGGCTTCGGCACCCACAGCGGATACGGCTTCACTTCTTCCCACGATGTCTTGCCGAGATCTTGCAGCGTCACTTTTTTTGCGCGGAGGTAATCACGGAAGACGGAGGCACAACGCTCGCAGGTGGCGATGTGATCCTTGGCATAGACGCCCATTTCATCGTCCCAGAGTGCCCAGGACTGCTTTGCACCCACGGCACGATGTTCTTCGATCGCCTTCTCGACGCGGTCCATGACATAGGGCTTCAGCGCCGGATCATACGGGCAACCATCCGGCATCTCGGCGGATTTACCGGGCTTGGCAAAGAACGCCATCGGCTCGCCCGAGCCTGGACCACCCCAAAACGTGTGACGGAAATCAGCGCCGACACCAGCGGCATCCGCAAACCCGATGCGGTCCACCATTCCATTGACTCCCAGCATGCGCAGGGTGCGAAACTCATCGGCTAGCACGGTGGGATTGCAGTGGCGCACACCAAAGCCATGGCTGCCGCGCAAACCGGGCGGTCCTTCGCCATAGCCGCCGATGTGCCCAATGATGCCAAAGAGTTTCGGCATGGGTGCGGCTTCGGGGAATGCCTTCTCAAGGCGCTCGCGCCGCAGTCGCGCATGCGTGCTGATGCCATTGAGCTGATCAGCAAACTCCGGCGTCACTTGATCCGCCAGTGCGCTGCCCGGGAAGACAAACCCCACCGTGGATCCCTTCGGCGCGATTTCGCTGAACTGCTTGAACACCTTGCCATTCTGCGCGAATTCGAAGTCCACCGCGATGTCGCTCAACGTCACGCCGGGCCTCGATGACTTGCCCTTGATGACTGGTTCGCTCGTCACCACCACACTTGGAAAACTCCAGCCGCGCCCGCTGCCCACCACATCCTTGAGCGCCACCCATGATGACCAGACACCGAGGGGAATTTGTGGCTGTTTGTCATCGGTCACGCATTCACCTTTGATCACGCTCCCACCGAGCCCTTCGCCGCCGCAGCGCCAGTTGATGCGCACTGAGTTCTGCTCCGGGATCGCTTTGGTGGCTCGAACGCGAAAATGCAGCCGTTCGACCGCGGTGGAGCCTTTGCCGCGTGCGTCCGCTTTGTCGATCTGCTCCTGCGCGAGCAGTGACATGCCACTGAAGATGGAGAGGATGAGTGCGATGTGTTTCATAGGTTATGAATGGGCAAGTTTTGCCACGGATTGGCATCCAATTTCAGAAAATCCGTGGTCGTCCTATATCCGTGGGATCTCATCATTCCCCCTTTTCCACCAGCAGCACCGGGCGCACGATGCCGCCGAGGGAGAGTTCGGTGATTTGAGTGTGATCCACGCGGACGGCGATGGTGTTGCGGCCGACCTTCAAGCTCGTGGTCACGTCGAGTTCAAAGGGTGTGCGTGGTTTGGCCATGCCGTCACGCGGGGCTTTCATCCCGGGTGCCACCGGCTTCTTCACGTTCTGGAACTTCTCGGGAACGGCCACTTTTTCGCCATTCACATAGACTTCGCTCTTCCCATCCACCTCCGTGAAGAACAAGGCGAGCCTCTTGGACTTTGCCGGCACGTTGATGGTGGTGCGATACCAGAACACCGTGTTTTTGTCGAAACCCTGCACATCGAGCGGCAGGCTGTAGGTGGCGACTTGCGCCCAGGCTTCATCTTTGAAACCAGCGCGATGAAATCCCTGCTCATTGCCCGTGTCAGCGTCATCAAAGCTGAAGCGCCAGCGGTCTGGCAGCACTTGGAGCAGGCGATTGGGAGCGGCGGTGATGACAACCCCCTCACGCACGGAGGCGCTTAGCATGCGCTCCAGATAGGCGGTGCCGTATTCACGATTCGCATGGTCCTGCGCAACGAGAGGCTTCAGTCGCTCGATGGTGGCATCGTATTCGCGCTGGGCAGCGGCGAAATCCCTATGATTCATCGCCTCACACATCGTGCGGTAGGAGCGCGCACTGCGCAGCCCCTCATGATGCAGAGCCACACGTTGTTCATAGACCTCGTCACCCTTCACAGCAGCCGCCGCTTTGCTCAGCAAGATCTCACACTCGGCGAGAAAGTCGGGCGTGTAGATCTCTGCCAGGCCAAAGAAACAACCTGCGTGTGTTTTCAACTGCTGCTGGGCTGCATCGATGCCCATCCAATACGCCTTCATGTGAGGAGCGGCTTCGGGGCCGTAGAACTTGAGCCAATAGTCGTCCATGATCGCCGCTGCATCCGCGTGTGGATCATAGGCGAGACGCAGACTCAGGTAGATCTGCGGACCGTAGATGTGCCAGTTCGAGAGCACCTCGATGGTCATGTAGGACAACCCCTTGTCGGCGAGATACGGGAACTCCTTCCGACACGCGCTGAACTTGAACATCGGCTGCGTTCCGTCCGCGAGGTTATACATGTAGTTGTAGTAGCCGAGCCGGCTCGCAACGGCGGACCAGCCCGCCGTCATCGTCACCTGCTGCTCACGCGAGGCACAACCCGGATGCCCGATCGGATGCAAACGGCAGTAGCGGATCGGCGCGATCATGGCGCACATGTTGGAGTCCAGTTTGCGCGCCACCGTCGGCGGTTGCGTGTAGTCCGCATAACAATAGAAGCTCAGCACCGACTCCGGATGCGTCCTGGCCACACGCTTGCCGATCCAGTCAAAGAAATCCAAATAGCGGTTCGTCACTGCGACCGTGCCGCTCGATGGCTCCACTGCCTTTGGGTCATCCTGAGCCTTGCAGGTCGCGCACTGGCAATACCCGCGTCCATCCGTGGGTGAGAGTGAAGGGTTCACTTTGCCATTTTCGATGGCCTTGATCACATTCACCGCAAAGTGTTCCCGCATGGCCGGATTCGAGGTGCACAGCCAGCCGTTGTTCTTGCGTTGTCCATCCGACCCCATCGCAAAGAACTCGGGATGCTCGGCAAAATCCGCTGGCTTCACATAATGGCTCCAGGCATGCGAATGCTCGAACGGCGTGCCGCCTGCGCCATTCCAGGCCTTCCAGAGCCGCGCCGTCCATGACGGCCCTTTCGGATTGCGCCACTGCAAACCCGGCTTCTCCGTGATGTTCATCGCTTTGACGGCAAGCGTCGTCGAACGCGGGAAAACCTCGCCCAGCGGCCCATCCATGAGGTAACGGCAGCCCAACTCCTCCAGGAACCGGCACACCGCCTTCAGTGTCGCCTCTTCACTTTGTCCGCCGATGAGCACGCGTTTTTCATCCGCCACGATGCGCAGGCCTTCATGGCTCGCGCTCACGATGTCATCCAACTTCAGCCC
>Ga0209190_1001625_pt1 | contig 15607 bp, 6 predicted proteins | sample M_140205_XF_Meta_FD_187315 | JGI IMG/M metagenome (GOLD analysis project Ga0209190, IMG submission 187315) | Freshwater microbial communities from Lake Montjoie, Canada to study carbon cycling - M_140205_XF_MetaG (SPAdes) (version 2) | ecosystem: Environmental > Aquatic > Freshwater > Lake... | reverse complement strand
TATACTATTGAGGAACAGCGTAAAAAAGAGGTGGAGAATATAGCACAAGAAGAATACACTAAAAAGCTAGAGTATCTGAATTCAATTAAGGATGACCCTGACCCAAATGTTACACCGGATATGGTAACTCAAGCAAAAGCTAAGGCAGATGAAGCTTGGATTAAACTAAGCTCTGCTAAAAGTGCATCTGATGAACTGAATAAATTGCGTGCTATTCTAGAAGTTAAAAGAGCAGCAAAAGAAGCAGTGGATGCTGCTACACCAGAAGGACTTACAAAAGCAGCAGCAGATAAAGCAGCAGCAGATAAAGCTAAAGAAACAGCATCTTTTGAAGCACAAGCAACAACTTATCAACGAAGGCTTATTAAAGAAAAGGCACCAGATAAAGATAGAGTAGCACAGAATAAAGCAAATGTAGAATATCTTGAAGCACAAAAGAAGTATACTATTGAGGAACAGCGTAAAAAAGAGGTGGAGAATATAGCACAAGAAGAATACACTAAAAAGCTAGAGTATCTGAATTCAATTAAGGATGACCCTGACCCAAATGTTACACCGGATATGGTAAGTCAAGCAAAAGATAAGGCACGTGAATCTTGGATTAAACTAAGCTCTGCTAAAAGTGCATCTGATGAACTGAATAGATTGCGTGATATTCTAGAAACTAAAAGAGCAGCAAAAGAAGCAGTGGATGCTGCTACACCAGAAGGACTTGCAAAAGCAGCAGCAGATAAAGCAAAAGCAGAAGCAGATAAAGCAAAAGCAGAAGCAGATAAAGCATATAAGGCGGTTATGGCAAAGAAGATAGCGCAACAGAATGCAATAGCTACAGATGAGACAAATTTAGACAATACAGAACCAGTGATAGAGGCGAAGAAGAGATTGGAGAAACTGAATACCGATAAGGCGAAGGCAAATGTAGATATGACAACAAAGAAGAAGGAGTGGGACCAAAATTACTCAGATGCCAGGTTACAATCTGCATATAATACAGCACTAGATAAAATTAAAGAGATTGAGAATTTAGAACTTATAGAGACGCTGAATTTGGCAACGGAGAGGGCAAAAGCGAGGGCGGCGAGGGCGCCGGTGAGCGCCTTACCAGAGCAAGATCAAGAAGCGGCAGATTTTGAAAATTATAGCCAACAAGCAGCTGCAGAGCAAGCAGATGCAGAGCAAGCAGATGTGGTTGGATATCGAGGAAGCAAGTTAAGTGAAGATAAAGCATATAAGGCGGTTATGGCAAAGAAGATAGCGCAACAGAATGCAATAGCTACAGATGAGACAAATTTAGACAATACAGAACCAGTGATAGAGGCGAAGAAGAGATTGGAGAAACTGAATACCGATAAGGCGAAGGCAAATGTAGATATGACAACAAAGAAGAAGGAGTGGGACCAAAATTACTCAGATGCCAGGTTACAATCTGCATATAATACAGCACTAGATAAAATTAAAGAGATTGAGGATTCAGAACTTATAGAGACGCTGAATTTGGCAACGGAGAGGGCAAATGCGAGAGTGGCATTGAAGAAGGCGAGGGCGGCGAGGGCGGCAGTGAGCACCTTATCAGAACAAGATCAAAAAGCGGTAGCACTTATAGAGAAAAAACATAAGGAGGATTTACAAAAATTACAACAAAGAATCACAGAAGCAAAGGAGGCATTTGACATGGCGAATAAAGAGCTACAACAAAATAAAGAAATCAAATACAAATTTGAGCTCGTCCAAAAGTTAGCAGATGCAAAAACGAAATTGACCAATGCCGAGAATGCTATGAAAGGGTTTAATAAAGTAGAGTTAGATAAATCAACGAAGGAGTTAACAACATATGTTAACAGCGGCATGAAAACGTTTGATGTTAAGAGACGCGTGAAAATTAGTGAGACGCAAGATAAGCAGGCAGCAGATACACTAGATACTCTTAATGATAAACTAGAGACTCTTGCTGATAAAGCTAATAAGATGGTTTTTGGCATAGATGAAAACATTAAGACTATAGCTACTAACCTCCTAGATATTAATATTAATACAGGCACTAAAGTGGTGAATATGGATGATGATATTAAAGAGAATAGAACTTCAATTCATGAAGCAATGATTAGTATATTGAGTGCTAAATTAAGTGATGCAAAGCTACAACTAAAAGCTAGAATGATAGAGCTAGAAGATAAAAAGAAAGAAATAGAAGATAAAAAGAAAGGACCTTTAAAAGTAGGAGGTGGTAAAGAAGAACAAGAAGAAGAGGATAAAGAACGTGAAATTAAGTTGTGGGAAAAATATATTAAGTCTATAGAAACTACAATAACCAGTCTAGAAGAATTAATAGTTAAAAATAAAGAATATGAAGATATTAAAGCAGACTATATAGAACAAGAGAACGAATTTAAAGAAGCAAAATTGGAGCTAGAACAAGATCGAAAAGAGGATCCAGACTCTTATAGAGACTATGATAATGATAGTGATACTGATAAAGTTACTAGTGATAGATATAATCTACCAAAAATGTCTGCATTCCGAGAATCAGATAATAAATTTAAAAAGTTAAAAACACAACTTGATAAAGCAAATAGTGAACAAGACCTAGCAATAACAAAATATGATGTGGATGCAAAAATTGAAGACAGCTATGAAAAGTATATTAAGGCACAAGACAATGTAAGATCTAGACAAGAGGAACTAAAAGAATATAAGGAAAAAAATCCGACGTATGATAAATTAGGTTATATAGGTTTTGGTGCTACAGTAAAAAAAAATTATGATACTGCATTGGCAGAACTAGATGAAGCAACAACACGCCTTGATAAAACAACCAAAACCGCAGTGTATCGTGAATATTACAAAAAAGTATATGAAGAAAAGAAGGCCCAAAAAGAAGCGTATGACTCTCCTAAAGAGCTTGCTCTCCGACAATTTTCAGAAGAACCTATAGCTAGGTTACGGTTTTCAAGAACACAGAAATATGATAAAGTAGAGGCAGATGCATATGAAAAATCTAATGTAAAAGCTGCAACAAAATATAGAGACGAGGCTCAAGCCGAATATGATAAATTGAACCTATTAGCGTCGCGTATTGCATCTACTGTAGAAGGAAATAAGACAAACTTGTTTGATACTGCATTAGCAGAAAGGGTTGTTGAGGCCGCTATTTTATTAGAACAATCTATGAAAACAACAAGTTCAACTTTATTTTATACAAAGGAAGAGATTTTTAAAGAGGATAGCAATAATAGTGTTAGATCTCCACGCTTAAAAGCTGTATTAGCAAAATGGCGAGATATGAGTGGACTAGAGATGCTGACAAAAAACGATAAATTTATGAAAGCTGCTGTATTGAAAAGTTATAAATATACAATTGCTAAAATGGGTTATGGTGGGTCATTTTATGATTCAATAGAATTGTTGAGAAAAACAAAAGAAGAATGTATAAGAATTTTGGAGGCCGTAGAGTTAGCGTCTAGTTATGCGTTTACACCTGAACAAAAGCGCGAAACAAATAATGATACAAACTCGGGTTCTGGAGGTAGACGACCAAATTATACTGATATACCAGCGGTGGAAATGGAAATAGCTAAGGCAGCAATAAATTCTAAAGATTCTAATATTTTAAATGATGTGCGAAGACTTGAAGGTCAATTGGATATGAAAGCTAAAGCTCTGGAAGCTAAACAAGAAAAGGCACCGAATCAAACATTAAACCGCTATTTAACTAGTGTACTATGGCAAACAAGGAATATCATAATGACAGCAAAAGAATTATGCCAGAAATTAGCTGTATGGGATAAGGATTACTTGGGTGTAGATAAAAAAATAGAGGCAAAAAAGTTAAGACAAGAAGATATTAATGATGCAAATGAAAAAAGAGATAAAGCAAAAATAGAATTAATTAATGCAAAAAAGACAGAGGAGGCGACTATATGGAGTGAAATGGCGGTTGAACTATCGAAATATAGCATTACAGAAGTATTAGTTATAGATAATGTAATAGATGAAGCTAAAAGCATTGTAATTGAAGCGGTAGAAAATGAACTTGCTGCTTCAAATAAAAAACTTGAAAACGCACAAGCCGAATCAGCTAAATGGAATATAAAAACAGATAATCATGATGCAATTTCTCCATTTGAGAAAGCGCGTATTGCAAAAGTCGAAAAAGAAGAGATAGAGAAGAAATTGACCACTTTAAAAAAGGAGCGGGGGTCATATGGTGATTTATATAAAACAATTCACTTAGCTATAATATCATCTCTCACGAGTCTGCTTTCTGTTAAGGAAAAAAAAAAAATAGAAACGAGCGCAGGAATGAGCAAAGAAATGACTGAAGGAATGGCTAATCATATAGGAAGAGCACTTGAGGCAGTAACATTTGCTGATAAGCAAGTAAATAAACTAGCAATATCAACACAAGGTAAGTGGTTAAAGGCAAAAACAAGAGCACAAGCTGCCTCAGATTTAATAAAAAATGAAAGAGTAATTCAGGTAACAAGAGGAGGAGTAGGAAGACCACTAGATGTATTAGAAGCAATACAAGAAGGAGAAGAAGATGGAGAAGGAGATGGAGAAGGAGAAGAAGGACAAGAAGGAGAAGAAGAAGAAGAAGAAGGAGAAGCAGCAGCAGAAAAAGCAGAAAAAAACGAGTATTATGCTACAACTACTAAACCAGACATTCTTGATGATGTAATGATAGATGGTATTCTTGTTAATAAAGAAGTTTACGAAGCATTTAAGGATACAATAGACTTTACTATGACAGAAATACTGAAAAAATATACAGAAATATTAAAGGAATCTAAGTTTTCTGCAGGCGCAATTAAAAAGTACACTGCTGGTTTAATTAAAATTATTACAAAAACTATAAGAGAAAACAGTACGAAATCAGAGGAAACTATTAAAGAGATTGTAAAAAATATTAAAGAAGAAAATGAAGAGTTTAAAGTTGCGGGAATAAAAAAAATAACAACCCAAGAGCTTACAACTAAAGATATAAAGGCTAAAATGGATGCACTTAAAAAGGCTGAAGATTTTGAAAAAAATAAACATATTACACAGGATAAAAATGTTGCGGAAACGAAAGAAACAGTAACATATACAGATGCTGCCTTGCTAATTGCAAATAAGAATATGAAAGAGGCAACACAAGACCAAAAGAAGAAAAATGAAGCTCTTATATTAGCAATGAGTAAATTAGATATAGCAAAAAAAGAAAAAGATCTGGAAAAAATTGAAAAAGCAGAGGCAGCTGTTGCTACAGCAAATCAAGCTATGGAAAAAGTTGATAGAGATGTAGAATTCGCAAAAAAAAGTGTTGAAGAGAATAAAAAGAGCGCAGATGAGGCAAGAAAAAAACATGATATGGCAATATATACAGCACGAGACCCAGATTATATAAAGAGTAAAGAAGCAATAGAGGAATTAACTAAAAAACAAGAAGTGTTACAAAGACAGTTAAAGACTAACCCCAATGATCATCAAGTAAAAGATAAAATAGGTAAAATAGATGCTTTACTTGAAACAGCAAACCAGCATAAGGAAACAATTGCTACTAGTGCTAAAAAGGTAGCAGAATTAACAGTAAATGATAGTGAATTACAGAGAGCTAAAATTAAGCAGGCAACAATAGAAGAAAATATAGCTGGCGTAAAAGAGGATATTGAAACTACAGAAACTGAACTAAAGAGCATAAAAGAGAAGTATATTAATATAGATGCAATTTCAGATGAAGAAGTAACCAGGTTAAATACTAAAGCTAAAATAAAACTATTAACAGATGAAGAAAAAGCAATAATTGAAGATGCAAAAAAATTCAAAGATCTAAAACAAAAAGTTACAGCGGCAAAAGAAAAAGAAAAAACATTAAATGAGGAAGCCAAAAGTGCAGAAGAATCAAAAACTAATATTGAAAGTGCAGCTTTAATAAGAACAAAAAAGTATGGTGATAAACCTCCACCTCTACCAGATAAAACTCCACCCCATATTATAGAATCAATTGAAGCATTTATTTTAGCATTAGCACTTACATTATCAGAAGCAATGCCAAGAACACAAAAACAAATTGACATATTAAATGCTACAAGAGCTGAAACAAGTAATGCACAATTAACACAAGTTGAAAAAATACTAAAGCAGAGTGCCGAAATTGATGTACCAGATGAAGGCGAAGGTGATGTAGAATCAGGAACTGAAAAGCCTGATTCAACATCGTCATCTAGTTCACCAAGCAAAGATAGAGGGGCAACATCGGATACAGCCACAGCACGGACAACAGCGAGTGGAAGAGAACCAAGAGACGAAGTAAGAGTAAATACACCAGAAGAAATCAAGGAAATAGCAAAAGAACTAATTAGAGTACAAAAAAGTACAGCTAATATAGCTAAGATGGAAGAGACGCGTAACGAGAAAATAACAGAATTTGAACAAATTAAGAAAGCAACAAATAGCAAAAAAGAAAAGAAAACTGAATTGATGACTATATTAAATGTTTTATTAGATAATAAACGACAACTTAGAACTATACAGTTAGAAAATAATAAAGAGTATAATAATTATGATGCGAGGTTAGGGTTTGACCGGACAAATGGAGGAAAAGATGAAAGAACAGATGAAGAAAAAGAGTTACATGATGCTAGAGTGGCTTTATATGATAAAATGACTGAAGCAATTCAAGCTCATATTAAAATAATAGATACAATCATGACATACTTAAAAGAAAATTTTGATATGAAGTATCAATGGATTGAAATAGTTAGTCATAAAGAAGAAGAAATATATAAAGGTAAAATGGGAATAATTAATAAATTATATAAAGATGACACAAATAGAAAGGACAGAGCTATAGAAGGAACCTGGGCTTTTAAAGCCTGGATACCTGATACAGGAGGCTCTAAAGTTATGGTTCGTCCAGATGGTATTGACTTGGCAAAAAATCTAAAAGTTACCACTAGCGAGAATGATGAAATAGATAAATTTCACGATATAACAGTTTGGCTATATAGTGCAAAATTTGTAATTGGCAAAGAATATGATACAACGGGCGAAGTTAATTTTGTTCCGCAAAGTACAAATTCAAATCAAGAACCAATTGCGCATTTAAAGAGGGGCAAATTTATGCGCGCGGTAGGTAGTGTAACAGGTGCTGTTAGCTCTAGAAGCGCAAGTGACTATGTTAAGGGGTCGATTAGAGGTATTGAGACTAATTTAGTTAATCCATTAACCACACGTGGCTTACGCGAAAAATATAAAACTGTAATAGGAGATATATTAGATGAAAAATTTACAGACCCTAAATATCTAAAATTATTAAATATGAAGATTCGTTTTGGTAATGGTAAGCAAATTATAAGAGATATAATGGTGAATAAAATTTCATATATATTTTCACAAGGGCAAACAAGAGCAAATTTTTTTAATAGTGACAAATTAAGAAAAAATTTTAAAAAGGATGAAAAGGATGAAAAGGAACAAGCACCAGAAGATGGAGATAGAGCTGAAGCTGAAGTGTTTCAAGAGGGTGGTGGAGGTTATGGGGCTAGAGATTTTGATAAAGATGATGCGTATCAATTTATAAAATTTATATTAGAGAGTTTACTCAAATTTAATGAAAGGGAGGGAATTAGTGATGGTACTAAACTTTTATTATTCAGCACATATTTAAAAACATTATTTTCAAAAATGGATCCAGCTGAATTAAACAAATTACTACCAATTATTGATAATATACAAGATGTATCTATAAGTGTTATTAAACATTTTTTAGACAGATTAAATGAAACCACACAAGATGAAAAAACATCAAAAACAGATGTAAATCATGAATCTGCTGCTAGAAAAATTTCTACGCTTAATTTTGGATTGAAACATAATGTAAAACCATTTACTGAAGCAATTGTTGATATTACTTTACATACAAATGAATTAGAAGGTACTGAAAATAAAATAGCTAATTATTTAGATCGTAAATATGATTTAGCGATGAAAAAACCTTTTGGTGATGAGAAAATAAGGATTGAAAATTTTGAATTAAATAAAGCTTTGCAAGAAATTTTTAGAAATACAGCAGCCGATTCAATAAAAGATTATAGAAAGAAAATGAAAGAAATAGATACTATAATAGATAGTATAACTGATAGTAATATTGAAACTAAAGTAAAAGCAGTTAATCAGGCTATAGGTCGCATTACTATAACAGTAGCAGGTATTAATTGTACACTACCAAATAAAATAAAAGGGGCACTGGAAAAAATTGATACAGCAAAGGCAACTGCTGCTACTGAAGAGACTAGTATAAAAGAAAAATTAGCGGAAACTACAAAATTAATAGATGCAATGATAGCAAAATTTGGCGACGCGACTGTTAATGAAAAACCACTAGATGATTTACAGAAAATAAAAGCATATATTGATGGAACTCCATCTACATCTGCATAATCAAAATATATCAAAATTTAATCAAAATTTAATCAAAATTTAATCAAAAATATATTATAATTTTATATAATTTTATATAATTATAATATAGTATGACAACTGTTAAAAAGAGCATAACTAAAGCTAATAAATATACAAAAAAGAAAGGTAGAGTAAATTATAATAATTCAAAAATTCTACATAATTTTTATAATCAATTATTTAAAAAAAAGGATGCTTTAATTATGACATTGTTTAATAAAAATAAAAATAGTATTATGAGCAAATTTTTAGACTATATATATATAGAATTAAATAATAAGCAAAAAATAATTAATAGTATAAATATAGCTAAATCGCGGACCATTGAAGATAATAAAGATATAATAAGTAATAAGATTACTAGTATAGTAAACAAACATTTGAAACATAGTAAATATGTTGATGAAAGTATAATAAGTTATATAGTAGCAAATAAGAAGTCTAAAATAGTGATTTATGAAAATATAATTAAAGGAAAGACCTATGTTTTTGATTTTATAATTTATAATGATGAAATTAGTATAACAAATTTGGATTTAATTGTTGAGAAAATGTTATTAGTGTTACAACTAATAATAGCAATATCAAAAAATGATACAAGAAATGGGCAACACGTAACATTTTTTTTAACACCTTTTCAAAAAAAGCTTAATTTAAATAATAATATTATACTAGGGGCTAAAAATGTGAATTCGGGTTTTACTTATCCTTACTTAATAAATGGAATAACAATAATTTATAGAAAGGAAGAGTTTTTCAAAGTATTTATTCATGAAAGTATTCATTATTATGGAATAGACAAAGCATTACATAAAGCATTTAATAGAAATATTAACTATAATAACTTTATGAATTTATTTAATATAAGCAATAAAACCTCTGTTAGTGTAGGTATAAATGAAAGTTTGACAGAATTTTGGACATTTATAATAGATGTATGTGTTATAAGTTATAATAAATCTATAAAATTAACAAATTATATTGACGAATTTGAGAGATTGTATAAATTAGAGCTAACACATATAATATTTCAACTAGTCAAAATATTAAACTATAATAAATTAACATATAGTCAATTATTAACTAAGTCAAGTAATAAATATAGAGAGAATACACACAGTTTTAGTTATTATATAGTTAAAACATTATTAGTGTATAACCACGAAGACGTGCTAAATTCAAATATTTTTGATATAAATTTTTCAAATAACTTAAACATATGCTTTAAACACGATACTAATAGCATAAATAATTTTTTTATTAATTTGGTAAAATACGCACTAGACAAAGACTTCTTAAAGGTTGTAAATGAAGTAACTAGTGTATTTAATAATATGTATAATAGACAAAATAGTCATTCAATATATAAGGAAAAAGTTATATTAAACAATTTAATGATGATGTCAAATGATTATAATATATTATAAATATATAAAAATTATTATATATACAATAAATAGTATATATAATAATGATTATTAATGTAAATAAATGTAGTCAAAAAATAAGATATACTAATGAGAAAGAGAATGTAGTAACCTGTAATAATATATTGGATTATTATTTAAATTTATCTATTAAAAATAAAAAATCGCATATTAAAGTTTCAGATACTGAATTTGTTATTCCTACAATTGGAAATTTTAGTAACATATTAAAATATAATTACAATGTTTCACAGTTAAGAGCTATATCAAAACATTATAAATTAAATACTAGCGGTAATAAGGACTTCTTAAAAAAGCGATTATATAATTTTTTATATTATAGTTGTAATATAATAATTATTCAAAAAAATGCGCGTTATTTTTTAACTAAAAAGTATATAAAAGCGCATGGGCCGGCCTTTTATAATAGAACGCTTTGTTCCAATGATGTTGATTTCTGTACTTTAGATAACATAAATAATATTTGTTATAATCAATTTATAAGTTTTAAGGATAGCAATTCTCATATATTTGGCTTCGATATAAAGTCATTATATAATTTATTTATTAAATCGGGTAACGCTAAAAATAATAACAATCCAAATAGCAATGTAACAAATGTTCAAAATCCATTTACAAACTTATTTTTATCAAATAACATATTACAACAACTATTGGATTATATTAGATTAACAAAATTATTAAAACTAGAGCTTGATTTAAATTATGATGAACTAATATATGTATCGTTAAATAAGCAATTAGAAATGAAAATTTTAACACTATTTCAAAGGATGGATAGTTTAGGAAATTATACAAATATAAAATGGTTTATAGAATTAGATAAATATGGAGTAATACAGTTTATAAGAGAACTGCTAGATATATGGAATTATAGAGCAAATCTATCTCAAGAAATTAAGAGAAATATTGTACCTCCAAGCGGTAACCCTTTTCATAGTGAGCATATTAATATTAATAATTTACCACAATATAATTTTATTCAAATTAAGAAATATAGCATTCAAATTATTGATTTATTAATTAATAAGGGAATTAATGAAAATTCGTGCGTTTTAGGAAGTTACTATGTACTATGTGCGTTAACTATGGTTTCAAATGAGGCAGCAAATAGTTTGCCTTGGTTATATGATGCTGTAAATGTAAATTATAATTAAATTATTAAATTATTAAATTATTAAATTATTAAATTATTAAATTAATAAATTAATAAATTATTAATTCGTTTGTTTTTCAGCCCTTTAGCAATTAAAAATAATTGTTTTACAAATATATATATTAATTACTAAAACAATTTAAAAGAAATTAGTTATAATAGAGTATAAAAAATGCCGTCTAACAAGAAAAAAACCGAAGAACCTGTTCTAACTGATCCAGCTGTTGAAGTTCCCCAAACTCCAGTTAAAAAGCCAAAAGCTGCGAAAACTGTAACTGATCCGGTTGTTAAACCGGTAGATGATGCTAAAGCTGTACCTAAAGCCAAAGCTTCATCGAAGTCTGTAAAGGCTGAACCCCAGGAAGTAGTTCTAGATACTCTAAAATGTGTTCCGGAAGTTGAGAATGTTGTAGTTACAAGTGATTGCGCCGAGCACAACTCTATTACATCTGGCTTTTCGGATTTCATTACCAAATTCCAGTCGATGCTTGCGAGCTTCAATTCGCTAAAAACCGAACTACGCACTCTAGAAAAAATGACTGTAAAGCAGTTAAAAGTTGCCGAGAAGCTAAACAACAGAAAGCGTCGCAAAGGCAACCGTGCTCCAAGTGGATTTGTAAAGCCATCGTTAATTAGCGATGAGCTTGCCAAGTTTTTAGACAAGCCATGTGGAACTGAAATGGCTCGTACTGATGTAACTCGTGAAATTAACAAGTACATTCGTGCAAACAACCTTCAGGACAAGAGCAATGGTCGCAAAATTAACCCAGACAAGCCACTAACACAGCTTCTAAAGGTTAGCGACTCGATTGAACTCACCTATTTCAATCTCCAGAAATATATGGGTCCTCACTTCCCGAAAACCGTAAAGGTTGAGGCGGGCAAAGTTGAGCCGGTGGCTACTGCTTAAATAGAATATAGAACTATTAGAAAAATTATAAAATAGAAATAGAAATAAAAAATTTAGAAAATTAGAAACAGAAAAATAATTTAATATTTAATGCTTATACTAGCACTAAATATTAAAAACGCAATAAAGAATGATATAAAAAAAATTGAATTGAAAAATTGTTAACAGTTCTTAAGTATTATACATATATTAGTCAATGATTATGATGAAGCCAGTAATGAATGCGCTAACTTTAATGACAATGATGGTCTTAATTTTCAATATGTTCTTTGTTATTAAACTTGCTTTAGAATATATGATGCTTCCGAATATAGTGCCGTTAATTTGGTTTATTGTTGCTATTCCTACGCCATATTTCGCAACTATGCTAACAGCTCCGCTATTACATTGAATTAAAAAAAGAGGATTGTAAGTAAAATAATTTTTTATATTTAGTTTGCTCCATTACCCCAGCGAGTTGTTGGACTAATTGTTCCCAAAAATTGCGACATCTTATCACGGCATTCGCTTTCCCAACGACAATAAGCACCACCGGCTGGGTTCATGACCGCATAACATGATGGATTTACATCATCATATAACCCACAACCAGGATTATTTGATGGATCACAATAATTTCCATTATTTGTTTGTCCATATTTATACACGCGCCAATTAGGCCACGCCTCGCAAAAGTCTTGTGCTGATAATTCAGCAATCTTAAAATCATAGGGCGTATATCCGCCATAATCAACCAACTGTCTAGGTGTATAACCAGCCATCTTGGCTTGTTGAATAGTATACCCCATTGATTTCAAGTTTATAGGTTTTGAGAAAGTAATATTATGAATTTCAGAAAGAGTAAATCCGGCTGAGTGAGCCTGTATATTATTCCAACCTCTTTCAGCAAAGTCCATGCTAGTATACCCTGCTTGTGGAAGTGCCAAGTATTTTTCAATAGATGCTAGCTTACTATCATATTGAGCCTGCATCAAATCAACTTGGTTTTGCAAATTAGTAATATAATTGTATTCAATAATAAAACTAACAACACAGAACAAATAATACACAAAATTGAAGCTAATATAGCTAGTAACACATTTGGACTTTTGTGAGGCGTATTCCAATCCATTTTTAGAACGTTGGACTACTATTTTAGATGCACGAATAGACAATGAGGTCAAACTCTCGTTAATAGTGTTATCTTCTTCTACAATCGGAATACCAATAAAGACATGCTCGCATTTCTGTGCCATAGTTGTAGTATAACTTATAAATATTATTTGATACAAAAAAACAATAATAATCAATTTTTTTTTAGATACAATAAATTAATTGTGACCACTAACTATTCAAAAAATAAAATAATAATTTAAAAAACAAAATTAAAATTAAATTTAAAAAAAAATTGATTTAAAAAGATAACATTATAATTATTAATATACTATAAACCAATATGGCAACTATTGTATCTGGAACTGCGTTCAATGTTAACACTGATTATGTGTATACCAAGCCCAAGCTAAATGCTAATAACGGCAAGTCTATTGGTATTCTTAACAAGCACAATATGAAGTCGCTATATGTTAGCACACCTCTTATGCTAACTTGGGGTGTTAATGAGTGGTCGGATGATAAGACAGGAAAGAAGTCATTTGACTTAGCGCTCCAGTTTCCAAGTGAGGAAAATAGTGAATGTAGTGCATTCTTAAAGAATATGCAAGAACTTGAAATGCGTATTAAGAGCGATGTGATTACTAACTGTAAGGAATGGCTAGGAAAGCCTAAAATGAGTTCGGATGCTGTTGATGCGTTATGGAGCCCTATGTTAAAGTATCCTAAGGATAAGGCATCGGATGAATTTGATTATTCGCGTCCTCCAACACTAAAGGTGAAAATTCAATATTGGGAGAACACATTCAAGAATGTTGAGCTATATAATGAATCTGGAATGTTAGTATTTCCTAATGATGATAATTCGTCTATTACTGATTTTATTGTTAAGGGTTCAACAATGGCAACAATTATTCAATGTGGTGGTATTTGGGTTGCGAATGGAAAGTTTGGTGTTACATGGAAGCTGTTTCAGGCAGTAGTTAAGCCAAAGACTAGTCTAAGTGGAAAGTGTCATATTGTGCTATCCGAGAAAGATAAGGAAAAGCTGGTAGCACAAGTAGATGATGATGATGATGACGATGAACCAGTAAAGATGGTTTCAAGCGTTACAGAGGTTCCAGATAGTGACGATGATGAGGAACCAAAGGTAAAGGAAGAGCCTAAGGAAGAGCCTAAGGAAGAAGTAGTAAAGCAAGTAGAAGTTGAAGATGCTCCTAAGAAGAAGCGTATTGTTAAGAAGAATTAACTAACAAACAAACAAACAAATAAAAAACAAACTAAAAATAGCATATTTATTAGCAAAACCATTTTTTTTATAAGTATAATTTTTTATATATTTATAAAAATAAGAATTATGATAAAAAATAAGAATTATGATAAAAAATAGCAATTATGACAAATGTATGTGAAAATATATGTCGGCTTTATGTGTGTTATCTAAAATATTGAATGTGTTTATTTTTGGTATTCCTTTATGTTTTACACTATAAATTTGATAAGGCGAAAATTTTAACTCACTAATATTTATTTCAATAGGCTGGTCTGCTAAGTCAATAAATATATTAGACTTAGCATTGACTAAATCTATAATGTTGCTATATTTATTATAATAAGTGTAATGAATATTATTGTCTTCATCAATAGTAATAGCGTCGTCTAATAATGGCTCGATTTTGATAATATTATTTTCAAATTTCATTTCATTGTGCCATAATGGAATATAAACAATTGCTTCATTTATTTCCAATTTATAAATTTCGCTATTTAATAGATTTAATAGATTAGGAGTTAATATATAGATGCTATGGTTTGATAATTTTTCTTCTAAAATCGTTTTAATGATTTCTATAACTGCATTATAAATGTTTGTATTGTCATTTGTATTGTCATTTAGATTTTTTTTATAGTGCACTAAATAGTGATAAAGGTCTTCTAAAATAGCTATTGAAAAATATTCAAATAAGTTTGTTAATAATGCTTTAATATGAATATGTGCTTTTATTTTGAAATTATTTATATCTTGTTTAAAATTAGCAACATTGTCGCTATTAGAATAAAAATTTATTATGAAATTAAAAAATAGCACTAGTAAATCATCGTTAGCATTATTTTCGTTATTTTCGCTATTTTCGCTATTTTCGCTATAACTAGTAATAAGTTCTTTTAAAGTAGTGTAAGCACAATTAATATTTTGAAATAGCAACGTGGCATCTTCGTCTTTATTATTTTTATCTGGATGATAAATAATGCACTGAATATGATAATACTTTTTCAATTCGTTAAAACCAATATTATGAATATTGTGTATAGTATAATTTGTAATATTTAATATAACTAGCGCCTCACTTATTTTCATTTATTAGCTCTATTAAGTATAATGTAAAACTTTCTAAATGAAAAATAGGTCTATAATTATTGTTATAATTTTTTAAAAAAAAAATACTATTAAAAATAAGGTCACTTACTTTATTAACGAGTATTAACTTATTAATAATTAAGGACTGTATTATGTAAAAGAAACACTCATGACTATTCAAATGATTTATTAAAATATCA
>Ga0209190_1001621_pt1 | contig 15620 bp, 12 predicted proteins | sample M_140205_XF_Meta_FD_187315 | JGI IMG/M metagenome (GOLD analysis project Ga0209190, IMG submission 187315) | Freshwater microbial communities from Lake Montjoie, Canada to study carbon cycling - M_140205_XF_MetaG (SPAdes) (version 2) | ecosystem: Environmental > Aquatic > Freshwater > Lake... | reverse complement strand
TCGCCGTAAAGGCCATCCCGGGCAATAATTATGAGTTCACCCAGCCGATTCAGATGCGCTTCAACGAACTCATCTCGGGCGTGCGCACAGACGTGGCCGTCAAGGTTTACGGTGACGACCTGGATGTGATGCTCGCCTCAGCCAAGCAGATTGAGTCGATCCTCGGGGAGATCCCAGGTTCGGCTGACGTCAAGGTCGAGCAGGTCACGGGACTGCCGATGCTTACTGTCCATCTCGACCGTGAAGCGCTGGCTCGTTACGGCTTGGCGACCGAAGATGCCCAGCGAGTCGTCTCGACGGCCATGGGTGGTTCGCCCGCTGGCGAAGTGTTCGAGGGTGATCGTCGCTTTGAGATCGTTGTCCGTCTCCCCGAATCCATCCGGGCCGACGTCGAAGCGCTCGGTAACCTGCCCGTACCGCTACCGGTCCACGGGTCGAGCGAAAGCCGCACCTTCATCCCGCTACGCGAGCTAGCGTCGGTCGTGATCGCCCAGGGGCCTAACCAGATTAGTCGAGAGAACGGCAAGCGCCGGATCGTTGTCACGGCCAACGTGCGTGGACGTGATCTTGGTTCATTCGTGGCCGAGGCCCAGCGCCGGGTTAAGGAAGCCGAGGTCGCTCCGCCTGGCTATTGGGTAGAATACGGCGGCACCTTTGAGCAGCTCATCTCGGCGAGTAATCGGCTCAAGCTTGTCGTCCCCGTGACCCTGCTCCTCGTCTTCGGTCTGCTCTACGCCAGTTTCCGCAGCATCAAGGATGCGCTCCTCGTATTCAGCGGGGTGCCGCTCGCCCTCACGGGTGGCGTCGCTGCTCTCTTCCTGCGGGATATTCCGTTCTCGATCAGCGCCGGCGTGGGCTTCATCGCACTCTCGGGTGTGGCCGTGCTCAACGGCCTCGTCATCATCAGCTTTATTCGTGCGCTGCGCGCCGAAGGTCGGCCGCTAGAGGCTGCAATCGAGGAAGGCTGTCTGACGCGACTGCGTCCTGTGCTCATGACCGCGCTGGTCGCTGGCCTCGGCTTCATTCCCATGGCCATGGCGACCGGTGCCGGCTCGGAGGTGCAACGTCCGTTGGCGACCGTCGTCATCGGCGGCATCATCAGCTCGACCTTGCTCACGCTCGTCACCTTGCCCCTGCTTTACCGCATGGTCCACGGAGGGAGCGAAAGCTCGAGCGAAGAGAGTCAGGCCATGGCCTGAGCCTTGCTCGGCTCGTTAATTAAGCGCTAAGAGGTCAGGCCTACTAACGGCCTGACCTCTTGTTACGCTGTGCGGGGTTTACAACGTGGGTCATTTGGACTTGGTTCATCCCATGCCCCGTAAGTCGTTCCTGCTACTAGCCCTCTTGTTGTCGGTCCTTTCGGGCGTTGCCCAGACCTTGCGACAGGCGTCGCCTTGGAACTCGGGCGTCGGCCTGGCCGACCGGATTCCGGATCGCTCGGCGGACTGGCCTTTGTTGACGACGCATTTCAGCCATGTGACGCCGGAGAATTGCATGAAGCCGGATGCGCTCCGCCGGACGGAGCAGGCCTGGAATTTCAATCAGGCGGACAAGTTCGTGGCTTTCGCGAATGCGAAGGATCTCAAAGTAGTCGGGCATTGCTTGGTCTGGGCCAAGGATGATCGCACGCCGGCTTGGTTCTATCAGGACGGCGCCGCGCCGGCCTCGAAGGGTGTCCTGCTGGCCCGCATGAAGTCATACATCGAGACGGTCGTCGGCCGTTATAAGGGCAAGGTCGCCGCTTGGGATGTGGTCAATGAGGCGCTCGGTGACGGGAAGACCGAGCTACGTGAGTCCGGTTGGACACGGGCCGCGGGCGAGGACTTCATCGCGCTCGCCTTCGAATACGCCCATGCGGCTGATCCATCGGCGCAACTCATCTATAACGACTATAACAATGAGTTGGATGGTAAGCGGGAGAAGATGCTCGCGCTGCTGGCCAGGCTCAAGGCACGCAAGGCGCCGGTCCATGTCGTCGGTCTCCAAGGTCACTACGAGATCGATCGCGTTCCCTATGAGGCGCTGGAGAAGACCCTGATCGCCCTGCGTGGTATCGGCATGAAGGTCGTGGTCAGCGAACTCGACATCGACGTCATCCCGCGCGGCCGCTGGTGGGCCGATAACAATAAGCACCGCTCCGAGATGGCGAAGATCAATCCTTACGTCGATGGCTGCCCGCCCGAGATCCTCGCCCGCCAGGCCGAGCAATACGCCCAGCTGTTCCGACTCTTTCGGAAGTATGACGACGTCATTGACCGCGTGTCGTTCTGGAACCTGCACGACGGCCAGAGCTGGTTGAACGATTTTCCGTGGAAGCGCGTGAACCACCCGTTGCTCTTCGATCGGCAGAGTAAGCCCAAGCCGGCCTTCGACGCCGTGGTGAAGGAACTCGTGGCCAAAGCCTCGCCGGCCCAGGCCATTGAGAAGGCCCATGCCGAGGCCTGGCGTCGCTTCGTCGACGAGCATGGTATCATCCGTGATTACGTGGGAGACCTGCCGACGCCGGAAGACTGCCGTCTCGGTAAGCCCAACGCCATCGGTTGGTGGAGTCCGATCGAGAACGGCCCGATGTTCACGGGCATGTATCTGAACGCTATGGTCGACCGGGCGCGTCGCTCTGGGTCGGCTGTCGATAAGGAACAGGCCCGCAAGCTTTCACAAGGGCTCCTCAAGTGCGCCTCCGTGTCGGATGTCCCTGGCTTCGTCGCTCGTGGGGTTGGCTCCGATGGTAAGTGTCATTATCCTTTGAGCTCTGACGACCAGATGCACCCATGGTTCCTCGGCATACATGCGTACCTGCAGAGCGATATCCCTAAGACGGACGAGCGGAAGGTGCTCGTGGCCAAGGTGCGCGAAGTCGCCGGGGCCCTTGAGGCTAATGGTTGGAGGGTGCCTTGCGACGGGGCGTTCAAGGGCGATTTCCGCGGCGGCTTCAAAGGGGAGCACTTCCGGGATGCAGCGAGGTATCTTTACCTCCTGCGTGCGACGTACGACATTACCGGCGACGCCGTCTGGTTGGAGCGTTACCGGCAGGCCCTGGCCGAGAAGCCGCCCGGCTCGGCGGAGACGCGGCAGGAGATCTGCGCCTTGGGCTGTCCGCGTGACTTGTCGTTCATCCCCACCATTCAGAAGGGCCAGTTTTGGATCTACGTCGGCACTCAGGCTGGCCTCGCCCGCCTTGCCGCCGTCGAGACGTATCCGGCCGTGAAGGCCGCTTATCGCCAGGGCCTCGCTGTGAACGCGCAGTTCGCGCGGTCGTCGGTCGACACCCATGCGATGTTCGATAACGCCAACCAAGGGTTATTCGGCACCGCGGACTGGAGGGCCGCCAATCCGACGTGGTTCCCGCAGCCGACGCAGGCAGAGGCCGAACGCCTGGCTAAGATCGTGGATTACAAGAAGAGGGGTCCGCGCAAGAACTACGAGGCCACCTGGATGCGTCATCCCTTGGCCGCCGCTGCGGTGCTCGCTCTATCCGGGGATGAGTCAGGTCGAGCCTCGGTTTTAAAGGCCGTCAGTCATTACGACTACGCCAAGCTGAACATGGCGGAGTTCTTCTTCGCCGAGGTCGCCTACTACGCTTTACCGGAGGCCAAGTAAGGCTGAGGAGGCCGGGGCTTGCCAGCCGACGAGGGAAGGGCAGAGTGCACTTACCCCCATGAAGATCCCTATCACGTCCCTCGTCGCCCTTGTGGCGTCCCTCGTCGCCGTTTCGGCCGCGACCAACTACGCCATCCAGCCGGTGCTCCATCCGGGGCCGAACACGGGGTCAGGCCGCTCCTTGGTGGTGTGCGCTCCTTAAAATCCCTGTAAGGTGCGGTTTTGGGTGCGCGTGAATGGTGGAGCGGCCTGACCCCTTTCGTTTGACCCCTTGCGCGGCGTCAGCTTGGAGTCTGAGATCTTTACACGCTGCTGAAACTTAGCCGCTAGGCCGGGGTTACTTTTTTACCCATGCGTCCCGTCCTTCCCCTCCTTGGACTGCTGCTCGCCAGCCTCTTTGGACCGCTCGTCGCCGCGGACCGCCCGCCGAACATCATCTTCGTGCTGGCCGACGACCTCGGCTGGACCGACCTGGCCTGCTTCGGCAGTAAGTATTACGAAACCCCGAACATCGATCGACTCGCCGCGCAGGGCATGCGCTTGACCAATCACCACCACTGCCAGAACTGCGCCCCGACCCGTTCCGCCCTGCTCTCCGGCCAATACGGCGCTCGCACGGGCACCTACACCGTCGGCTCGATCGAACGCTTCAACTGGCAGACCCGCCCGTTCCGTCCAGTCGATAACGTCACGAAGCTCTCCCTCGAGCGCGATACGTTCGCCAACCAGCTCAAGGCCGCCGGGTACGCGACCGCGATGTTTGGCAAGTGGCATCTGGGCAGCACGCCTGAATATCATCCCTCGAAGCGCGGCTTCGACGAGGCGATCGAATCCGAAGGCCAGCACTTCGATTTCAAGACGAACCCGAAGACGGAATACCCGAAGGGCCAATACCTCGCCGACTTCCTCACCGACAAGGCCGTCGACTTCATCCAGCGCAACCAGGCTAAGCCATTTCTACTTTACCTGCCGCACTTCGGCGTGCACTCGCCGTTCCAAGCCAAGGTGGAACTGGTCGCGAAGTTCAAGGGCAAGCCCGGCGTCGGCGGACATAATAGCCCGACGTACGCCGCAATGCTCGCGAGCGTCGACGAGAGCGTGGGCCGAGTGATGGCCAAGCTCGAGGAGCTCAAGCTCGCGGATAATACGGTGATCATCTTCGCCAGCGATAACGGGGGCGTCGGCGGCTACGACCGTGCCGACGGCCTGATCCGCGAACCCGGCATGGAAGGCAAGGGCAAGAAGGCGAAAGCCGCAGACGACGAAGACGGCGGCGGCATCACCGACAACATCCCATTGCGTAGCGGTAAGGGCAGCCTCTATGAAGGCGGCGTTCGCGTGCCCTTCATCGTCCGCTGGCCCGGCAAGGTCGCCGCCGGCTCCGCGCTCGGTACGCCCACGGCGCATGTCGATCTCTTCCCGACGCTCCTCGAACTCTCCGGTGCCGCTAAGCCACGTCAGGTCCTCGACGGTGAAAGCCTGCTGCCGCTAATGCTCGGCAGGTCGTCGACGCTAAAACGCGACGCAATCTTCCAGCACTTCCCGGGCTACCTCGGCTCGGGCGCCGGAAAATGGCGGACGACGCCGGTCAGTCTTATCCAGATGGGCGACTGGAAACTGATGGAGTATCTCGAGGATGGACACCTCGAGCTGTACAATCTCAAGGACGACCTCGGTGAGACCAAGAACCTAGCGACAACCAATCCCGACAAGGCCAAGGAACTGCACCAGCGCCTGATCGCTTGGCGGAAAGAGACCCAAGCGCCGATGCCGACGCCGAATAAGGTCGATGTCGCCGCCAAAGTTCCCGCCGCCAAGAAAACAGGCAAAGGCAAGGCCAAGCAGGCCACCGAAGCCGATGCGACGGGCGCGAAGTAAGCTCACTATCACGGCACGCCAGACAAGATGGAGCGCAAGCCTAATGGCTACGCCATCGGCCTTCAGCAGCAGGAGCGGTTTTTGCTACTGAATCTTGGTGAAGCGAGGTCGACGATCTGCGCAAGGGCAGGGGCCAGCTTCGTGCGGCGGTAGTGGCACCAACGGCCTTCCTTGCGGACTTCGACGAGGCCGCACTTACGGAGCATCGCCAAATGGCGTGAGACAGTTGGCTGGTCGCGTTGCACGAAGGTCTGCAGGTCGCAGACGCACACTTCTTCTTTGCCGATACGGGCCAGCAATTCGAGTCGGGTCGAATCGGAAAGTCCGAGGCAGACCTGTGCGGTGGAGGGCGCCTGAGCTGCCTGCTTGACTTTGGGCATGCGACACTAAACATATATGCTAAAGCGTATGCAACTTCTTAAACCTGCCGTCATGACTCTCGCAGATTTCCGCCAGGCTCTCGCCTCGAGCCCGAATCTGGGGCTACGTTTCCGTCTCCCGACCGGCGGACTGACTCCGATTCACCTACACCTGACCGAGGTCGCCCGCGTCGAGAAGCGCTTCATCGATTGCGGTGGCACGATTCGGACGGACGTCTCCGCGCGTCTGCAGCTCTGGGCGGCCGATGACACCGACCATCGTGTCGGCTGCGCCAAGGCCTTGCAGGTGCTCAATCGCGGCGCCGACCTGGTTGGCTCGACGAACCTTCCGATCGAGGTTGAGCACGATTTTCCTTTGCTGACGCTTTTTCCGGTCGTCGGCTCCGTCGTCGAGGGTAACGAACGCATTTTCCTCCTCGCCGCCAAGCAGGCCGATTGCCTGGCTCCCGATGTCTGCCTGCCCCAGACTTGTCAGCCCGGCAGCGGATGCTGCTAATTTTCCTCCCGCATCCCATGAGCAAGCCCCTCGTTCTCGTTCTCTGCACCGGCAACTCCTGCCGTAGTCACCTTGCGGAGGCTATCCTCCGACGCGCCGTCGGCGACCTCGTCGACGTCGCTAGCGCCGGCTCCAAACCAGCCGGCTACGTCCACCCGATGGCCCTCGAAGTCTTGAAGGAGATCGGTATCGACGCCTCCGCCCATCGTTCGAAGCACCTATCCGAATTCCTCGAGGTTCCGGTCACGACCGTTATCACGGTGTGCGGCAACGCCGACCAGGTCTGCCCGATATTCCCTGGCCAGGTGAACCGCCATCACTGGGGTTTCCAGGATCCCGCGCACGCCACCGGTACGCCCGAAGAGATCCGTAATGAGTTCCGTCGCGTGCGTGATGAAATCAGGCTCGTCTTCGAGGCTTATGCCGCGGGTCTCAAGGAAGGGTCGGTCTGAGCTTAATAACTATGAGCGAGCCGCTGTCGTCCCGTTTATCGGTGAGATTTTCGCATGGGGCGCGGCACGGGCGGTTCATCCAACTCAGCCAGTCGCGCCTTCACGAGGTCGATGAGGAGCGGGGCATCGGCTTGCCAGTCGACGGGCACCAAGAAGCAATTCTTACGCACCACGAAAGGGCTCAGGCGTGGACGGAAAGCTTCGATCACGTGTGGACTCCAGGGGGCTAAGGTCAGGTGATTTTTATAGGCACATAGGCCGAAGACATAGTGTCGACCGAGCCGGATTTGCGGAACGTTCCAGGCGATTACCCCTTCCAGTTTATCTGATGTGCTTAGGATGGATTGGATGATGGAACGTAAGGTCCGAGCTTTCACGGGTTCGACCGAACCGAGGTAGCCTTCTATCGTTAGGTGCTTTGCGGCCCCACTCATCGTCCCGTTGCATCGTAGCCCGGCAAGGTTACCCGATAGACAAGGATGCGGTTCAGGTTTTCCACAATCTCGGCGCCGGCCTCGACGGAAAGCGCATCGTAAGTCTGGCCAAACATGATGCCATTCTGGGTGATGAAATCGTTATCGTTGCCCACGAGCAGGAAATAGTCGTCGGGAGATGCCGGATCACAGCAGGAGACGATGGTCATCGCTTCCCACTTGGCCGACAGCGAGTGCGAAGAAAGCGGACCGACTTGATGGCCCGCTTTCGCCGCCAGAGCGACGCCGGAGGCGCCGATGACATTCAGATCCAAACCGAAGCGTGCGAGTTGTTTTGGGTTTAATAAACTGATGAAATCTACCGGCTTTGCTGCAATCAGCCCGTGGGCCGGGGCCAAGGTGGCACCAGAGCCCTGAACGGCGGAGTCATATCCGGATTCAAATTTCGTTCCCGCTAAATTGGTCGCACCTTTCGTGCTAACAAGGAGGATGCTTTTATAAACCACGGGATGTTCGGCGTAACCGACGGCGGCCGCCTTGGACTCATAACCAGATTTGCCGGAGCCGTTGCCGTTGCCGTCACGCGCGAGTACCAGAAAAGTCGTGCGGCTTAAGGCGATGATTTCCGATTGGGCGGCGGTCTTGTTTGCGGGCTTGCCTGAGCCGGAGCTACTCACGGTCGGAAGCTCGACGAGGTAGTGTTCCGCGGGCTTGGCGGGTGTCGCCTCTTTCGTTAAATCATAGATGAGCAAACGGGTATAGACTCGGTTGACGTCTTTGTCGCCCGGGCAATCCTGTCGGGGTGCGCTCTGCAGCATCGTAGCCAAATAGCGGCCATCCGGTGTGAGATCGAGGCCCTCCAGCCCGTGATTATCGCGTCGCCCGCCGGTTTGGGATTTCACCGCCTGATCGGAAGTCGTAAAGCCTTTGAAAGTGGGAACGGAAAACTGAGGGAGAAAGGCGGTGGGTGGCGTAATCAAGCCCAGCATGCGGCCAGTCGAGTCTACGTGATAGATCGTCGCACCATATTCTTCGGAAACATAGAAACTGCCATCCTTGCAGAGCCCTAAGCCTTCGGCGTCGACGGTAAGTTTACCGTCTTTAACTGGTACAGGGGAAAATCCGTGCAGCGTATCCCCGTCGGGATCCAATCCCGTCGTCAGATTACCTTTGAAGTCCAGGAGCGTGTGCGTCGAATTAAAGGCCAGCTTCAGATTAGGCTGGGCGACGTTGGTGCGGCCGTAGTCCGGACGAAATGTCAGCTCGTAGCGTTGAATGCGCGCAGGATAATCAATCAGCCCTTTTACATTATACCCGCGATCGGGTAACGTATAGAGAACGCCGGCATAACTCCCGTCGGGGTTGCGGTGCCAAGTCTTGGGGTCGATTTTAAAAGATGAGAACGAGCCCTGGCTATCGCCACGCTCATCGAGGGCGCCGATGGCGAGCTCCCCCATGCCAACCAAGCCTTTGTTGATGAACGACGCTCCGTTAAAATTTACCGACTTCGTCTCGCCTGGGGGCGTCGTGTCGAGATTGGGTTTCGTATAGGTAGCCGGTCCGGCCCAAACAGCATGGGCGGCGAACAGAGCGAGAGCGCTCAAAGGGGTAGATTGCTTCATCTCATCAACGCTGGTGCCGTTGTGGGACGTTGCACAGTCAGCACTCTGTCAATTTACCGTGACAATTGTGTCAGTAATGGGTCAATCATCCAAGGGAATCATCCAAGGGGGTCAGGCCGTACCCTAACGTAGGCGTAACTAGATTCGAGTATTTTAGGCGTTTTTAGTTACACCCTAAACCAGGGTACGGCCTGACCCCATGTGACGGTCCGCTGCTTATGGTTAGGCGGTAGTCTCAAGACTCACCTTCCGGATTCTCCCAGCGTCTTGAGCTGACGATCCGTCACCAACCAGACGAGGCCGTTCTCAAACGCCAGTTTCTTGATCAATGCCTGCCGCTCTGCCGACTTTGGATACTCGATGAGTAACACTGGCTTCTTTGCCGCCGTAATCTTACTCAAATGGCCGAGTACTTCGTTTGTGTGCGACTTGGGCTGGACCTTGTTACCGTTAGTGAAGAGGTCTTCGATGCCGATGGCGCTGATGACTTCGAGGAAATCTGGGTGTGCGACAAGTTGCGAGCCGTTCTGCGGTATGACGAGCGCGGTTGGATTCTTTGCGCGAGCGCGGACGGCAATCGCCTTCACCCAGTCCACCATATCGCGGCGAAAGCTTTGCTTCGTCTCCGGGTTTACGCGGTCATCAATAAACTCCTTGCCCTCCTGCTCGAACGTCTCGAAGCCGTCGACTATGTCGAGATACACGCCGTCGAAGCCCCGCGCCATCGCGTCGTCAATCGCGGCCAGTATCAGCTTCTGCCACTCGGCATTCCAATACTTCACGCGGTAGTTGCCTTTCCACTCCGGGTTCTCTGCGCCGAGCCACGCTGGTGCGGCGGCCGTGAGCTTGCCTTTGCTGCCCCATTCCTTGGGCCAGTAAGGCCGGTAATCCTCCGCCTCTCCAATGGAAATATAGGCGACAACTTTTCGACCCGCGTACCCGTTACGGATTGCGTCGAGTTCGGCGCGTTCCCAAGACATGTCGCCGCCGAAGGCCGCATCGAGCACAATCCATGCGCGCCCTGAAGTCGCAAGCGACTTGACGGCGGCGGACTTCGACTTGGCAAATGAGTCAGCCTGGAGGATGTAGGCGAACGAGGCGGGGGGAGATTCGGCAGAGGTTAACGGCGGACATAGAAGAATCATGCCTAAGGTGATGAAGTTATAAAGTTTCATGGCATGGGCCCAAGGGGTATATCGTCGCCTGCATGAACGCATAAAACATCACACATCTCCGCGCCACTACAACCACAACCCTCGTCTCTGACAAGCCCACAGGCACGCCTCCGGCTCTGTGCTCACGCTACATCTTCAAGTTGGCTCAGGCTTGCCAGCCGACGAGGTAAGGGCAGAGTGGGCCCACCCCTATGAAGACCCGACTCACGTCCCTCGTCGCCCTCGTGGCGTCCCTTGTCGCCGCCTCGGCCGCGACCAACTACGCCATCCAGCCGGTGCTTCACCCTGGCACGGAGAAGCGCCATGAATCGTTCAACGTGATCTCGAAGCAGGGCGAAGCGCAGCTCGTCTTCCTGGGCGACTCGATCACCCATGCGTGGGAGAGCAGGGGTAAGGCCGTTTGGGAAAAGAGCTGGGCTCCGCTCAAGGCCGCCAACTTCGGCATCAGCGGCGACCGCACCGAGCACGTCCTTTGGCGTCTCGAGCACGGTAACTTCGACGGCCTCAAGCCCAAGGAGATCGTGCTCATGATCGGCACCAATAATACCGGCCACCAGGGTCGTCCGCAGAAGGAACTCAACGGCGCTGTCTACGCGTGCACCGCCGAGCAGACCGCCGACGGCATTAAGGCCATCGTCGCCAAGCTCCAGCAGAAGTGCCCCGACGCCAAGATCCTCATCCTCGCCATCTTCCCGCGCGGGGCCGATAAGAATGATAAGTTCCGCCAGCAGAACGAGGCCACCAACGCCATCGTGAAGGGCTTTGTCGACGACAAGAAGGTCTTCTTCCTCGATGTCGGCGCCAAGTTTCTCGAGGCTGACGGCACGCTCTCCAAGACCATCATGCCCGACCTTCTGCACCCTAACGAAAAGGGTTACCAGATTTGGACCGACGCGATGGAAGTTAAGGTCAAGGAACTGCTGAAGTAAGCCTGCTAAACAGGTTATGAAAAGGGCCGCCCAGCCGGGTGGCCCTTTTGTTTGTAAGGTAGGGACGGCTATCCTCAGCCGTCCGTTCGCCGACGAAGTAGCGCGCCTTCTTCGAGATCCTATCCTCACTCCGGTCAACGGCGGGTTAGGGACAACCCGCCCTACCCAAGGCATCTCGATTTATCTGTCGCGCTGGTAGGGACGGCTGTCCGCAGCGGTCCGTTCGTCAGGCAGATTGCGAGGATGCCCTATTGAGCAGGACGGCTCTGCGGCTGGTTCAAAACTTAGGGTGGTCATCTGCGAGGATAGGCCCATTTTGAGCGATACCCCCATGAGCGGTTCGCTTCGCCATACCCTGTTGTTTTTGGTCTTCGGTCTCGGAGTATTGACCGCTGCAGAACCGATCCCCGTCGGCCAGCAGCTCGCTGACCTGAAGGGACGATTCAAGGCCCAGTATGATATCGAGATTCGATCGGCTCAGGCAGACGATAAGGCATTATCGGCTTCTTACGATGTCACGCTGGTCACGGATGCGAATCTTCCCGGCACGCTGAAGGTGCTCGAATGGGTGGAGGATGAGCTTAAGCGCTATCCAGCCGGTTTCCTGAAGCACCATGGCCCGCGCAATCTCGTACTAGCCGAGTCTTTCCTACCTAAGCGTTCGGCAGCGGGCGTCACACCCACTTCGCCGTCGTCATTTGAATTCAAGGCCAGCGATGCGATTGCCCTGACGGTTCCCGCCAAGCTCACCGCGGTGCAGGAGTTTTTCAAGGCACGTCACATCCACCAGTCCCTGATAGGCTTCCTGCTCCTAGATCATAAGGCTCCGGCTGATCCGATCTCGTTCGAAGCCTGGAAGAAACTGCCCAAGTCGGCCGTCCCGTCCGTTACCTCCATCGGCAAGCGCTTAGCCGGTGCCGACTCGCGTGCCGCCCTGTTCGGCCTTTTCTGGGATCCGTTCGAACACCTTGATCTGATCGCCGAAGCTAAGGCCGACGTATCGATCGCCAGGAAACTCGCCGTCATGAAGGAATTTCTGGCCGCTCAGGACAAGGGCTTCGACCAGGCGTTCTTCGATCAGCTCGCCATCATCCCCGAGTCGCAGCGGATTGTCTGCACGAACGATCTCAGCGACCTAGCCAGCGTCGACCAGATTAAGAAGGACCGCGAGATTCAGGCCGACCTTCGACAAATCGAGCAGAAGTGGGGTATCACCGTACTCTGGGCGCCGGGTTCACCCGCGCCGCCGATGCCGGCCAAGGTGCGCTTGGTCTATTCGTATTTCACCGACAAGAAGATCGCCCAGCTCAAGGCTTTCGTGCGCATGTTGCGCGACGAGTTAGACATGTATCCGGATGCGATCGTCTCCCGCCTAGGTTTCGGCAATATCTACATCTTGGACGAGTTCACTTACCGCGACGTCAAACTCGCTGGCCAGAGTTTCAGTTGGATTCCCAAGCCCGCGGTCGCCTACGGATTGAACTCCTTCAAACCGGAGGACGCTGCTTCCCGCGCCTTTTTCAGCCGCACCACGCACCACGAGGTCTTTCATGCGATGGAACGTCGCTTCACCGTCGCCGGTGGTAAGCTCTTCGGCCCGGAATGGAATGCGTTGAACGAGCCTGACTTCAAATATCGGATTGGCCCGGACTCGGTGAGCGCCGAAGGGCAACCCACTCACACCAAGGACAACAAGGGACGAAAGGGTTTTGCCGAACCTTACGGCATGAATATCGCCACCGATGACCGGGCGACGATGTACGCGCGCATGATGGTCGCCGACCAGATTTTTTACGGCCGACTGGCGACGGATCCGGTGCTGCTTGCCAAGACCAATCGTCTTCAGGAATTCTTCCGTAATATCCGCCAGGAGCTCACTATTCCGGCAACCAGCCCGCTTTACCAGATGCTGGCACGGACTCCTGCGGATGCCGCATCAGCCGCATCCAAGACTGAAGCGAAGTAACCCGCTCAGGTCTGCTTCAGCGAAGCCATGTCGATCACGAAACGATAGCGGACGTCCTGCTTGATCATGCGGTCCCACGCTTCGTTGATTTTTTGAATCGGGATGAGCTCGATGTCTGAAACGATGCCGTGCTTGGCGCAGAACTCGAGCATCTCCTGAGTCTCGGCGATGCCACCGATGCAGGAGCCGCTGAAGTTACGGCGCGGCATGATTACGCTGAAGGCGTGGACTGCGAGGGGCTGCTCGGGCACGCCCACGAGGCAGAGGGTACCGTCAAGGCGCAGGAGCGAGAGGTAGGCGTTGAGATCGTGCTGGGCGGAGACGCAGTCCAGGATGAAGTCGAAGGAAGAATCATGCTTGGCCATCGCGGCGGCGTCGGTTGAGACCACGACCTCATGGGCGCCGAGACGAAGGCCATCGGCGACCTTAGATGGGGAGGTCGTGAAGAGCACGACCTGGGCGCCGAAGGCGCGGGCGAGTTTTACGCCCATGTGGCCGAGCCCGCCAAGGCCGACGATGCCAACCTTCTGACCCGGGCCGACCTTCCAGTGACGGAGCGGGGAATAGGTCGTGATGCCGGCGCAGAGCAGCGGCGCGGTGGCTGCGAGGTCCATGCCCTGCGGGACACGCAGGGTGAAGGCTTCGTCGACGACGATGCCAGAGGAGTAGCCGCCCAAGGTGTGACCGCCGAGATGCTTGTCTGGGCTGTTATAGGTGAAGGTCGCGCCGGTGAGGCAGAACTGTTCGAGGCCCTTCTGGCAGCTCGGGCAAGTGCGGCAGGAGTCGACCATGCAGCCCGTGGCGCCGATGTCGCCGACCTTGAGCTTCGTTACTTTGGCGCCGACCTTCGTCACGCGGCCGACGATCTCGTGGCCCGGAACGCAGGCGTAGTTCGTGCCCGGCCATTCGCCGCGGGCCGTATGGACGTCGGAGTGGCAGACGCCGCAGAAGAGGATCTCCATCTGGACGTCGGTCGGACCCGGCTCACGGCGCGCAATCTGCAGCGGGGCGAGTTTCGAGGAAGGGGAGGCGGAACCGTAGGCCTGAGCGGTGGTGGTCATGGAAGAGTGGTCCTTACTGGTAGGCTTAAAAGGTGAGGACGCAAGCCAGCCTCATGTCTGAAGGTGTCTAGGCGCAGGGGTTTCCTGCCCAATAAAAAACCCCGCTCCTGCGGGGCTTCGGGAGGCTTATTTGCCTTCGAGTTTCTTCAGGTATTTCGCCGGGTTCTTCTCGAACTTGGCGATGCAGGGCTTGCAGCAGACCTTGATGGTCTGGCCTTGGTAGACGAAGGAGGCCTGTTCACCCATCGAATCGAGGTCGTTGTCGGACACGATGCAGGTCTTCAGTGGGTAGGCCTTCACGGGCGTATCCTTGGCGGTGTCGGCAGGCTTGGTTTCCGCCGGCTTATCGGCGGCGACGAGCAGGCAAGAGGTAAGTGCAACTAGGATGAGGAACGGTTTCATGTTTTTAGAAGCGAGTGAGGAGACCGATGCCTGCACCGAAGTCTGAACTATATCCCGCCGTAAGCGAGAAACTCTTGGTCAGAAGGTAATTCAGGTTCGCCATGCGTGAAGTGCCCGTGAGCTGACCGTGGCGGAACCCGAGGTCGAGTGAAAGGCGTTCGGTCAGTTGCAGCATCTTCATCACGCCGAAGCGAAGTTCGCCCCCGGATTGTTGGGAGATTTTGAAGTCGATGAAGTAGGGTAGCCGATAGTTAGCTCCGAGGAAAAAGCCGTCGCTGCCGCCGTCCATGGTGTTGCTGCGGTAGCCGGTGAAAAGGGAGAGGCGGGTACCGAGGTAGCGCTGGTAACTCATTTCGTGTTCGTGGCCATCGCTGCCTTTGACGCCGTCGTCCCAATTTATATTCCAGTTATTACGACCATCCTGCAAGGTGATGAAGCCCGTGTAGTTCGCGGTCGTAAAAGCAGCTTGGCCCCAAGCGTAGGTCGACGGCATCGAGTGCGTCCCGGGGGGGTGGGGCGGTTCGGCGCCGTCGGCGGCCGTCACGCGAATCGTGCGGACCATGCCCGTGAGATGGTGGTAGAGGAGGTGGCAGTGGATCAGCCAGTCGCCTTGGCCTTCGTTGGCCGTGAATTCAATCGTGCGCACGCTCATCGGCGGCACGTCGACCGTATGCTTCAGGGGCGATGTCGCGGGATCTTTATCGTTCGCGTCGACGAGCCGGAAGAAGTGCCCGTGGAGGTGAATCGGATGGTGCATCATGGTGTTGTTCACCAGACGCACGCGGAGGGATTCCCCTTCCTTGATTTTGATTGCCTCGGCTTCGTGCGGCTCGAGCCCGTCGAAGCTCCACGCGTAGCGAATCATGTCTCCCGTCAGTTTGAGGGTTAGTTCGCGGTGCGACGTCGCAACGGTGTGCGGAGTGGCTGAGCGGAGCTTGGCGTAGGGCGAGAGCGGTCTTTCGGATTCCTTGGCGCCTGGCTCGGGATCGAGCTGGTCGAGGATTGAAGTCAGGTAGGCGCTCATCCCGTAGCGTTCCGGCGCGGGCGTCGGCGTGGCTGCATGGGCGGTACCCTCACCGAGCCAGGCGGAGACCGCACCGCTGCCGTCTTGGGCGTCGGCGCGCAGCTCCCAGGAGCCGTCGGCGGGAATCGTCACCAATAAGTCATAGGTCTCGGCGGGACCCATCAGGAGGCGCTTTTGCTCGAAGGGGACGACGTCTTGGCC
>Ga0209190_1001620_pt1 | contig 15621 bp, 16 predicted proteins | sample M_140205_XF_Meta_FD_187315 | JGI IMG/M metagenome (GOLD analysis project Ga0209190, IMG submission 187315) | Freshwater microbial communities from Lake Montjoie, Canada to study carbon cycling - M_140205_XF_MetaG (SPAdes) (version 2) | ecosystem: Environmental > Aquatic > Freshwater > Lake... | reverse complement strand
TCATAGCGTTTTCTACAAAATAGTAGAAATTGGTAAACCTAGTTTTACTGATTCAATCCCTACGGCAGCAGTACAATTTGATAAGGAAGGAAAATTTATTAACTTTCTTTTTAATGAAAATTTTTGGGAAACATGTGATGATTATAAAAAAATGTTTGTTATATGTCATGAAGCACTTCATATTGTGCTTCAGCATGGGTCAAGATTCCTTGAAGGAGTCAATAATAAGATATCAAACATAGCCATGGATGTTGTAGTAAATCATTCTCTTGTAAGAGATTTTGGTTTTATTAAAGAAGATGTTGATCCAAATAGTGAATATTGTTGGGTTGATACTGTTTTCAAGGATAAAAAGTATTTGGGATTTCCTTATCCAGATGATGAATCTACTGAATTTTATTATAATGAAATTGAAAAACAAAAAGAAAGCAATGGTGGTGGTTCTGGTGAAGGAGATAATAATGGCAATCTTGTTGATGATCATTCAGGTTTAGTAAATGAACAGCTTGAAGAAGCTGTTAAACAAACTATTGATAAATTAGATGGTCCTGAAAAAGAACAATTGAGCGATGCTTTGAATAACATTAAGAAAGCAGGAACTAATGCAGGTTCTTGGATAACGATTAACAAGATTAAAAAGTCGAAAAACAAAAAATGGGAATCAATCATAAAGAAATGGCAACTTGAAACATTACGTTTTTCCAGCGTTGAAAGAGAACAGTGGATTAGAAAATCTAGAAGAATGAGTGGTTTTTCTAATGGTCTTATCTTGCCAACAAATGCTGAAATAGAATGCTTCCATCTTAGTAAGAATAAAATAGATGTTCATTTCTTTTTAGACACGTCAGGAAGTTGTATAAATTTAGCAGAAAGATTTTTCACAGCTGCTAATAGTTTAGCAAAAGAAAAGTTTAATGTTAGGTTATTTTGCTTCGATACAAAAGTCGAAGAAACTGATTTATCTTCTGGTAAAATTTATGGTGGGGGAGGTACTTGTTTTAAAATTATAGAAGATTATATTCAAAAAGAAAAATTAAAAAACAAAAAATATCCATCAGTGGTGTTTATTATTACTGATGGGATGGGTAGTAAAGTAACTCCAGAACATCCAACAAGATGGCATTGGTTTTTATCTAAAAATATCAAAACATATATTCCTAAAAAATCATTTGCTTACAATCTTGATGATTTTGAATAATTGATAGTCTAGGATTGGTAGAAGAAGTCATCGTTGAGCTTTAGGATGTGATCTAAAGCCACTCCTGTCCATTCTTTATACTTCATTGCATATTCGAACTCATAGCCAACAAGATCTCTTGTAAGCACAAAAACAAGCCAAGGTTTGCGGGTCTTTTTCCAGCAAACCATAGGACTTCTGCCACAACGTCTACTATCATCGGTTACTTGTTCCATAAAGCTGTCTAATTCGCTATTGCCCTTAATAAATACAGCACTCATGTCAATGCTGTCATAGCCTCCTTTGCTTTCAATGACAAATTTAAAACCTTTAGGAACAACAAGGTCACCGCTAAAAATTTGTGTAGCTTCTTCAGTCATTTTTTCAACTTGTCCCCATCTATTGCCGCTTCCAATAGAACGGGTAAATGGCATGTTAAAACGATTAGATAGAATCTTAGTTAATTCTAATTCGGTACGATTACCTTTTTTCTTACCATTGACCTTTTTGGATTTCTTAGATTGTATTTCATCAACATCAAGACCAGAGAAATCATCAGTATTCAAGGACCACCTCTTTGTGTAGTTTAATTGAGTAAAACTTTTTATCTAAGGTGTTATCAGTAAGTGAAAATTCGCATAATTTATAAGGACTTACTTTATAAAAGCCACATTCTTCCATAATTTGATTTGCTTTAACATAATATGAAATCGCATGAAGAAATATTTCAACTGTTGAACAAAAGAAAATTTGACCAATAGTTTCTCTTAAATCAAAAAAATACAATGGTCTTGCATGATTTCTGTAAAGATATAGTTTTATTTTTTTGTCTTCTAATTCGCACAAAGATATAGCAAATTGACTTTTTGGAATAAGTCCTGTTAATTTTGAAAATGATTTAGTAGTTTGTTCTTGATTATTTTCGAAAAATCGAAGAAGCACTTCAGAGTCACAAGTTGATTCTGTTGGGAACACTTCTTTTAAATCATCATATTCAGTTCTTTCGATTACGCCATTGTGTACAAGAATCTTTTTATTATCTTTGCTGATAAATGGATGATTGTTAATATTATCTTCGGGATCACCACAATTGGCAGTAGCTTGTCTTGCATGGAGCAAGCAAAGTTTCATATTAATGTTTTTAATGCTACGAAAATAATCTGTTTTAACAAACTCTGAGGATGGAATTGGTTCTTTTTTAAAATATGAATTAGTATTTTCGTCAATAGCGTAAATTCCAGAAGCATGAATTCCACGATATTCGAGAAGTCTAAATATTCTTTTTAAAAGATTATAGGTAAATTTTTGATTAGTAGAATTGCCTATAAAACCAGCGATACCGCAAATAACACACCTTCCTTAATAATTATTTTTGTGGCATTTGACTTATAGGTGCTGCTTGAGACATATCAAAACCGCTTACTGGTGGTGTTTCTGGTGCAATGTCTTGATTAGCAACATCTCTTGGCTTTTCAGTTTCTTTTGGCTTTTCTGTAATTTGGAAAGCATTGATAGGAACACCCATCTTTTCGACAGCCTTTTGCAATGTACTAATTGTGCTTTTTAAAACATCTTCAATGTTATCATTTTCATCAATTGATTTTGCTAATGCAACGGCACATTTTTGCAATGCTTTGAGAAACTTCCTATTTTCATTGCCCCAATGTCCTTGAAGAATACCTCTGGCTTTATTTACAATAATTTGTCCATAACGAACCAAGTTTCTTGTACCTATTTTATTCACTTCGTCAGATAATTCTTGAGCAGAATTAAGCACATCACCAATTTCTTTGGCTAAATAAACCTTGTTTTCGTTTAAAACGTATTCTCTAAAATTAAAGTCTGTCATATTTCTATTTATTAACAAAGTATCAATTGTTTATTTATTAAATCATTTTTATGATTAAATTTTTAAATTCATCGTTTGCTAATTCTGGTAATAACTTCCTTATATGATCTTTTCCACGAAGCATATGATTGAAATATTTTGACTTATAAATAAGAGATGGTATTCTTTTAGGTGCAACAACAACTAAATGGATATTGTTAATTTGTTTCATGTAATTGTCGTCATGTAGTTTATGCTCTCCTGCAACACCATTATTCTGACTGCCTATATTGTAAATATGTTTAAAATATTCTTTTGAATCTCTTTTACAAAAATTTCTTAACATTGTTTCTTCTTGAACTGAACAATTGTCATTGCAATGAGGATAAACATTCCTTATGTAATCTGTTTTAGTTTTTTTGTGGTTTTCAATTAAATATTGAATTTCTTTTTTTATAAATTCAACATAATATTCTGTTGATGGTTTTGTTGTATCAAAATAAAAGACACCACCATTTATACTACCGTGATTGCTACCAAGTACGCCAAATTTATCCCAATTTAAATTATCAAACTTCTTCATTACAAAAACATCTACATCCAAGTATATTATCTTGGCTTTATTATGTTTGCCGTGATTATAACAATTAATCTGCCTTGAAAACATCATATAATTAAATTGCTGATGATCATAATGATTGTAAACAGGTTCTTCTTGAACCAATTCATAATTAAGAACACTTGCAAGATCGTAAATCAAACGAGGCGGTGTAGCATTCTCATAAGTTATTACGACAACTTTATTGTAAGGATATGTTTCTCTCAATATTGTCAATGATATTATGAAATTTTTCCAAAATATTGAAAATCCGGGATTGCTATCGTTTATATAAACGACATAATAAAATGTTATTTCATCCATAACAATTATTTATTGCATTAAACAAAATAAAGATGTTACTTTGGTAGTAACATCTTTATTTTAATCTTAAAATCTAATTCTTAACCGCACTTAGACCATCCACATGATTTGCAAATAACGCAACCATCATTTCTTTCAATTTGACCGCCTTGACAGCTAGGACATTCTTCTCCATGCACCTTAGTGCCGTCCTTGATGTACTTCTTAAGTGTTCTGGCAAGCACCTTACTAAGGCTGATAAGGTCACCTTTGGTCTTTTCAAGTTGATGAACAACAAAGCTAATATCAGCTCCGTGACGCAATGATGTGCTTACCATTCTGCACAAAGCATCTCCATTTTCATGGTTGGAGATGTTAATCAAATTAAATGATTCATTGCCAGCTTGGAATACATATTTGCCTCTATTAAGCTTCTTGAGCAATCCTTTGGATTCTTTGCACTTAATTAATGGTTTGCCATCTTCAGTGTTTAACCCAGCAAATACTTCGTATGGTTCACCACCAAAAAGACCTACAATAACATAATAAGGCTCACCTTTAACTATTGGAAGGTATAATTCTGCTTCAATATCAGCAGGACGTTTTGGAGCATCATTCTTTATAATCTTTTCTTCTACTTCTTTCTTAACAGGCTTTTCTACTAGAACTCCTGTTCGGCAATTCTTACGATAAACGGTCATACCTTTGCATTTATATTTCCATGCAGCTTCATAAATCTTAGCAACTTGTTCTTCTGTCACTTCTTCTGGCAAGTTAACAGTCTTGGAAATTGCATGATCAACATATTTTTGTGCTTCAGCTTGTAATTCTACAGCTGCAACCCAATCAATATCTTCAGCACAACAGCCAAACCAAGGAGACTTCTTAAGATCTTTTTCCCCTGTGATATCCATCCACATCTTAACTTTAGGATGATACACTTCAAATTCTTGCCAGTGATCACCATTTGGATCAACAAAATCTGTTCTTGCATTTTTATCGTTTGGATTGATCTTCTTGCGTCTAGTATATGGGAAAAGCATGAACAAAGGTTCAATACCAGATGTTGTCTGTGTCATGATGGACACAGATCCTGTTGGAGCAATTGTTAGATTAGCAATATTCCTTCTGCCATGCTTTTGCATGTTTTCATAAAGAGTTGCATCAAGATCTTTCAACATCAAAAGAAATTCAGAATCCTTTTCTTTATTCCAATCCCAAACAGGGAATGCACCTGTCTTTTTAGCCATGTCAACACTAGACCGGAACGATGATAAGCACAAAGTCTTGCAAATTTTACCAGTCATTTCAATGCTTTGTCTGCTACCATAAGCAATACTCAAAGCTGACATTGTATCGCCTAAAGCAGTCAATCCAGTACCAGTTCTTCTACCATTTTCACATTTTCTGTAAATCTCTTCCCAAAGTTCAATTTCATTGGCTTTAATAATGCTAGATTCTGGGTCTTTCTTGATTTTCTTAATAATTTCTCTTACTTTTTCAAGTTCAAGATCAATCATGTCATCCATCAATCGCTGACAGATTATTGCGTGTTCTTCAAACAACGCAAAATCAAAATATGCATCTTTGGTAAACGGATTGACAACATAAGAGAACAAATTGAGAACCATTAAGCGGCAACTATCAAAAGCGCAAATTGGTAATTCTGCACAAGGATTTGTTGATATAGTTTTATATCCATCTTCTGCATAACAATCAACGGCATTGTACTTAGTGATTTGATCCCAGAACAAAAGACCGGGTTCAGCTCTTAACCATGCATTATGAATGATCTTTTTCCACAGTTCTTTAGCATCAACATAGATGTCACTATCGCTGGGAGGAGCATCTACGGGGAAACGCAAACGGAACTTTTCGCCCTTTTCAACAGCTTCCAAAAATTCATTACTAAGCAAAACAGAAATGTTTGCGCCTGTAACCTTTGAACTGTCGTTCTTGATGGTAATAAATGATTCAATATCTTTATGAGCAACATGGATACTAAGCATTAGAGCGCCTCTACGCCCCGCCTGACCGACTTCTCTGATTGTATTGCTGTATCGCTCCATCCACGAGCCAATGCCCGTGCTGGTCCTAGCAGCGTTCTTAACAGGCTCACCAGTAGGACGTAGGGTTGATATGTCTACACCAACACCACCTCGTCGTTTAGAAATTTGAGCTAAATGCTCATCGACCTTAAGAATTCCGCCATAACTGTCTTTTGGACTTTCCACCACATAACAATTTGAGAGAGAAATGATTTGGTGGTTGTTCCCGATACCAAACATTGGACTACCTTGTGGCACAATATATTTGAATTTGTCGAATAAAGAAAAAATTTGTTCTTCAGAGAGTGGTTCTGTATACTTTTCGTCTTCAATTCTTGCAAATTCTTTTGCAAGGCGACGATGCATATCAGCTGGTGTTTCTTCAAGTAAATTAGAATCATTGTCTTTGAGAGCATATTTGTCTAAAAATACTTTAGCTGCTAATTCATCTCCTTCAAAATATTCCACACATTTGTCAAATGCAACATTATACTGATACATAAGAACCCCTTGAATTTGAAAGCCACATAAGATTAATAATACTAATTCTAAATTACGAAGCAAGAAGATTTCTATAAATTTTCTTGCTTCAGCAATAATAAAAATTACACATTATGTATATGAGAAATACCGTTTTCCATCTTTAATCTTAACTGATTTGCGTCTGCCAATAATTGTAATAATTCCTGATCATGAGTTGTAATAAAAACTTGTTTATTTTTAGATATATTCTTAATAAGCTTGTATATTGCATTATTTCCTTGAGAATCCATATTAATGGATATTTCATCTAAGAAAATAATGTTAGGAGTAGTTCCGCTATTAAGCTCTCTAACATGAGCAAATGCTTGAGAAACAGCTAAATTAATTCTTCTTTTTTGTCCATTTGAAAGCAAATCATAAATAATTGAAATTTCATCTGTTGATTTCTGAATTTCTTCATTAAATTCATTATCAAATTTTAATGATATATTTCCATCAACTAAAATAGAAAGCATAGCTTCTACAGAACTGTTTAATAAAGGAAGTATCTGATCAACAACAAATTTGCGTACACCTTTATCTCCAAACGCATCAAGCCAGAAATTAAAATATGGAATCTTAGCAACAAGTGTGTTAAGTTTTAATTGACTTTCATCTTTTTTAATCTTAACTTCTTTTATTTTCAACAAAGCGTTTTCAATGATTTCACAAAATGGGGACTTACCACTAATAGCATTTTCTTTTTCCATAATTGTGATGTTGTTTGCAGCAATTTTGTTTTCAATTTTGTCAATCAAGTTAATGGTTTCTGGTTTTTGAATTTTATTTAAATCTTTAATTTCATTTTGAAGCACTTGAATATTGTTTTTATTTTCAGTCAACGAAGCAATTATTTTACTTTTTAATTCAATGACTTTTTGCAAATCTGCTTTAATATTATTGATTTTTTCCAACAATTCCTTCTGTTCTTTTTCTAATTCATTTTTGTTAGATATGATACTATCTAAATTAGTCTTGCACTCAACTTCGATATGAAAATAGCTATTTTTGTCGATGATTGAGAGACAATGGTCACAGGTAACTCCGTCTTCAAGCTTTGTAATTTTATCAATTTTATTCTTATTTTCTTTAATTTTAGCGTCAAAAAGGCTAATATTATTTTTGATATTTCCTGAATTATTTGCATATTCAGTTAATATGTTTTTACCTTCTTCAATTTTGTTTTCGATTTGTTCTTTTGTTGTCTCAAGTTTTGTTATCTTTTCATTCAAAGCATCAATTTTGGAAGTTTTTTCTATGATTTGATTTTGAGCATTATCATATTTCTCTACTTGTGGATCAAATGCTTTTAAACTTTCAATTTGTTTCATCAAAATTGATTTATCATTTTTTAAATTTTCAAGTTCTTGTTGTATTGTTTTTACCCATAATTCTTTTTTATCAACAATTTGATTTAATTGCGATGTCATATTGTCGATAATAGTTTGATTTGAGTTATTATCTTTTTCGGCTAATGTTATTTCACTTTTTGTCTCTTTGACAATTTCTTTAGTTTTTTCGTTATAAATTCTATATTTTTCTAAACCTAAAAGATTTTCAACAATTATTCTGCGATCTGTAGCGTTAGATTCTAAGTAACTATCAGTGTTTGAATCGGTGAATACGCAAATAGATTTAAATGTTTCGTAATTGAATCCAAGAATAGATTCAATCATGTCTTGTGTTTGTTTGATTTCACCTCTGGTTAATTCAGTAGTTTCGTCAAATTTACCTTCTTTTGATCTCCAAAGTTTTAATCCATCAGGTTTTCTTGATCGCAATATTTTTATATCATCGAAATATATTTCAATAATCATTTTTTTATTGGTTTTGTTATTGATTACATCTTTAACGCCAATTTTTTTTGGATTTTTTAATGTTTTTCCAAATAGTCCATAAAGCAAAACATCCATGATGCTGCTTTTACCGCTTCCATTGCTGGAATTAAATTCGGTATCTTTGACATCATTATTTTTGCCAGTTATAACAACTATTGATCCATAGTTCTGGAAATCAATTTCAATTCCTTTTTCACCAAAGCACAAAAAATTTTGTGCTTTGATTTTTTTAAATTCCATCTTACGCATTGAATCACTCCTGAGATTTGTTGATGATATCCAAACCACAACTGATAAGTAAATCTTTGTCTAATTCAGTTGCAGAAATTTCAACAAATTTTTGAACCATTTTGTCTGATTGACTTAATATTTCTTTTGCAATTTCTACTTGTTTTAATTCATTGTCTTGATTTCTTTCGCAAGCATTCTTTTTAACTTTTACTAAACTTACGCCTTGTTCTTCTAATAATTTTATGTTCTTGTTGATTTCATCTTTTTCTTCATTATTCACAAGAACAGAAACAAAAGATTTGTTAAGCAACATCGGATCGATTTTTAATAATGTTTCAAGACTTCCTTCAAAGTGCTGTGGACTAAAATTATTAGCTACATAATTAACAATATGCTGGTCATCTATAAATTCTAAAATAACAATATTTTTAGTTTCTTCAAACTCTCCAAAAGAAAGCTGAAGAGGACTTCCAATGTATTCTGTATTTGTTGATATCATTTGAGCATTGTGATAATGTCCAAGAAATACATGACGATAATCTGAAAAAATGTTAGAATTAACTTTGGTCATTTCTCCATCATGTTCAATTTCGACATCCGCAATTGAACCTTTAGAGTTTAGTTTAGCCCCATCTACTGCTAAATGTGCCAACAAGAAAGAATCTTGTGGATTGTATTTTGATAAATACTCAATGTCTTTTATTGGGTTGTGGGTAAATGGGACAAAGTGCCAGCTAATTTTATCAATTATAATTTGTTTTGGTTGATCAATAATGTGTACATTCGGTAATGCAGATACTGCTGTCACAGAACTAATAGATGTTTTTTCAAAATACCAAAGGTCATGATTTCCTAGCAAAAGATATAAGTTAATACTACCATCAAGATATTTTTTAAGAACAGCAAATGTTTCATGAAGAACTAAAGATTCAATTTTAGTTCGATCATGAAAAAAATCACCACCAAATAGAATGTTTTTAATATTATGTTTTTTAGCTGTTTCAAAAACCCAAACAAGACAATTCAAGCAATCTTGCAAGCGTTGTTCGCTTTTCTTGTGTTGGAAAATATGAATATCACTAAAAAGAAGAAATTTTGACATGCATCACCTTAGCCTTGGTGATGCATTGTATCAAATTTAAAGATAAGGTTCAAGTTCATCTTTTAGTTTGACTTTATCGCTGAAGTATTTTTCTAATAAGTCCCAAGCGTTCAATTTTTTGATATCAGTGATAACAGCTGGAGCGTTTCCAGTAGCTGCACCACCAATAGCACCACCTAAATCAGCACCCATTGATGGAGGTGTAGCACCACCTAATGAACCGCCTAGACCACCTAAATCAGAAGGTGGAGCGGCTCCCCCTCCTCCTAAACCACCCGCATCTCCACCAATTGGTGGAGATGCACCACCACCAGCAGGAGGAGCAGCGCCAGCAGGTGGGGCATCAGCTTCTGTTAAAAATATTTTTCTTTTAAATTGATGAATTGTGATCATACAAAATATATATGTTTAATGAAAACATTTTGGGAATATTTAAATAATGAAAAAGCAAACGATCCGTTGGTAACGGATCGTCCTGCTCCAGAAGCTAGCAATGTTCCTGCTCCAGCTACTGGACAAAATACATATGTACCACAACCAATTACACATGACTATAAACCAAAAATAAAACCTTGGAAAGCAAAGAAATCACAAATTTTATCTTTCTGGAAAGCTTTAGCGCCAAATATTCCTTTGCAATTACAAGCTATTGAAAGTATTCATAAAGGAAGCACACTACAGCAGGATACCATCAGAATAACTGGAACTAAAGAATTTATTACAACTATCTTGTCAAGATTAAAAGATTTTGTAATTTATGAAAATCCAGATACAAAGCTTGTGCTTGACTATAGGCAAAATCAAAAGAGTTTAAAACCCGGAGAGAAAAACAGTTATTTATTTTATGTTAATGTCCGAAAGCGCAAGTAATTTTTTTCTAACTTTTGATTTCGGATGTTCTAATGCTTCCATCTTTTCATCTAGCTTCTTTTGCTTTTCAGCAATTTTTTGAAGTCTTTCATCAAGATTTTTGACAACAAATAATGTTTCTTCTATCATGCTATCAATCATAATGATGTCTCCAAGTTTAACTGACATATTTATGACAGACCTTGACAAATTATCAAAATTATGGATAATTTATTATGTACTAACTAAGAGGAAATCATGGCAACTATTGTCACAATAAACAACGATTTTTGCCAATTAAAAACAGATAATCAACAAATGTTGGATTATCTTGTTGCTAATTTAAAATTTAGGCAAAAAGGATATCAATTCACACCGCTTTATAAATCAAAAAAATGGGATGGCTTTGTAAATTTTTTCTCAATCAAGACTGGCAAGTTTCTTACTGGAATATTACCTGAAATATGTATGATTGTAAAAAAATTCAATGAATCATATGAGCTTAATGATTTAAGAACACCAATTAAATTTAAATTTGACAAAATCGATGAACATTTTTTGCAATATTACAACGAAGACATGAACACTAAAATTGAACTAACAGACTATCAAGTTGACTTGGTAAATCAAGCGATCAAACATAAAAGAGGCATTATTGTTGCTCCTACGGCTTCTGGCAAAACATTTCTTATGTCTGCGCTATTAAAAGCTTTAGGTGAACATGAACCAACATTAGTTTTACAGAATAGAAAATCTTTGGCTGCACAAAATTATGATGAAATTTCCAGATGGGGATTTAAAAAGATTGGTGGATGTTGGGGTGGAAACAACAATCCAAATACAATTACTGTTGCTACTGCTCAATCAATACATCATCTAGAAGATAAGCTTGATGATATTCGTGTTGTAATTGTTGATGAAGTTCACGATATGGTTAGTGATACTGCTAAAGATATATATAAAAGACTTAAAAATGCAGTTGTAAGAATAGGATTATCTGCAACTCCATTCAAACATGGAGAAACTGATAAGGTTCACAAGTATCTTGTCAAAGGTTTTTTTGGTCCAGTAATTAAAACAACCACAACATCTACAGGAAGAGTAACAACAGCAGACTTGCAGCAAAAGGGTAGACTTTCGGAATCTAAATGTATTTTTCACAAAATTTCAGAACCTGATCTTTCGTTATCAGTTTATAGTGAAGCTGTAGATCTTGGTATTGTCCAAAATATGACATTACATAAAAAAGTTGTAGAATTAACAAATGCGCTTTCTGGCAGAACTCTCATTTTAGTAGACAGAATTGCTCATGGAGATATTTTAAAATCATTGATTCCTACTGCTTATTGGATCACTGGTAAAGATGATAATGATTCAAGAAAAGAAGTTATTACGATGCTGCAAAATTCTAAAAATAGCTGTATAGCAATTGCTACACAGCAAATATTTAACACTGGAATTAATGTTAAAATTCATAGTCTTATCAATGCTGCTGGTGGTCAGGCTGATCATTTAATTATTCAAAGAATGGGTCGTGGATTGAGAACTGCTGATGATAAGAAGGAAGTTCTTTATATTGATTTTATGTTTGAAAATAATCCTTATTTGAAAAAACACTCAGTAAAAAGGATTAAGATTTTGGAGAAGGAGGGGCATTCTCTTCAGGTTGTTGACTAGTTTTTTGATAAAAAGCATTAAACAAATCAATTAATTTAGATGATTTGCTTTTAATAAGATCTTTTATTACTTTTTTATCAGCGTCATTCATTTTCGCATATTTGTTCCAAGTGTTCATTCTATCTTGGAGTTTTTTTGCATCAAACATACTTATGTTTGCATACCAACCTTTTTTGTCAGAAATGTTTAATTGAAAATGATTGATAAACGCATCCTTGTTAGCATCTTCTCCAACGCTTTCTAAAAATTGAATGAAAGTAATCATATTACTATATATGTTTAGTATTTAAGAATAAGGTAAACACATGAAATTTAATGAATGGGTTGGTAAATCACCGGATGTTGTTTTTGGATTTGATAAAGGAATTGTCCAAAAAAACCAACTTCTTTATGCTGAAGAACCAATCGAACCATTGCAGATTGAAGCAACTTTAGATGAAATTATTAATCTTGGTAAAATTGGAATAAAGGAACCTGTAAAAGATTTTGGATCAATGGTTAATTATGGTGATCCAAAGCAAGTAGGATCGATTCAAATTAAATTCAGTCCACTTGGTTCTTGTCGTGCGACAATTATGCGAAGAATAAGTGATTTGGAAGGAGAACTTACTTGGATCACTCGATATTCAATTCCAGTTATTAATGATTATGAACATATTACTGAAGAAGATATTGCTGCTGAAAAAATGTTAGCTATTAGAGCGCATGAACTAGCAGATTATCTTGACAAAACATCTTTAGAATCACCAAAAGCAAAATTTGAAACTCTTCAAGATTTGGTTGTTATGATTGCTGCCAATATGAAACTAAGACATCCAAAAGTCATGAATTATCAAGGAACGCTGAGGGAAAATGATAACATATATATAATTTATTTCAACTACAATGGCTATGGAATTGAAGCTCCCGGTCAAAGAAAAGTAAATCAATTTAATGTTTATGTGGAATTTATTCCACATCGAGGTTTAGTCAGATGTTGGGGGGCAGAATATTCAGCACCACATTTGCTTTACAACTATGATGCTCAACCACCAGAATGGGATGAATATTTTAGTCCTGATCAAAACAAAAATGAGATTGTAACAATACTTGAAAACATATTTAAAACTTATTAATCAATAGATAAAAGTTTGATATAACATTCGCCATAAACTTCAATTTTACCCATTAAAGCTTGAAATTCTTTTTGGGTATCATTCATGAAATCTAATTCTTTCATAATTGATTTGGTTTGATCTTTGCTAAATTTGATAGCTGCTTTTAATCCATCATTTTTAAGCACTTTCATTACTTCCATATAAGGCTTATCTTTTGCTTCAAAATGATAATAAGAAAGAATGGCATCGCCGCCTTTTGCCTTTGCATCAGCAGCATTGTTTTGTGCGCCCTTGCGTCTATTCTTTAGAAATTCTAAAGGATCATCAGATTGTTGTTTCATAAAATTATGTATGCATCATAAATAATTTAGAGGTGAGCATGAGATCTTTTTCTGAATTTGTCCAAAATAAAGACGCAATGATTATTGCGGAAATTGATAATTTGATTTCAAAAAACTATACATTTAGACAAATTCAAATCCATCTTGAAAACAAAGGAATTATTTTATCTGAAATTACTTTAGGTAAATTAAATGAAAGTGTATTGTCTGGAATTAGTCATTTTGCATCTGAGCTTGGTGGAGGTTTATACGATATAACTTCTGGTATTGCGACTGGTATAGCAGGTACATTTTCTGGTCTTGCTCAAACTAGCATGGGACTAATTCTTGGCATGATTCACTTAGGAGTATCTTTAGTAACAGATGACAAAAGCATTAGCTATATAGCAAAAAATTATATTAAAGAAGGTTTGTATACTGCTGCTAAAAGTGGAATTTTAGGAACTGCAAAAACTTTAAAAGGTGCTGCGAGAATAATTGCATCTCCCGTTGCTGGTACGTTAAAAGGAATTTATGATGATTCAGAAACAATTCCAGTTGTTAAAAAAACACCTGATGATGAAGAAATTGTAACAAAAAGAAAAACAATAGCAGCTCCAGAAGAAGATAAATTAGAAGTACATACTCCAGATCAAACCTCTATCAATGGTATTAAAGCAATAAGAACATTAATGTCAAAAGATATATTTGGCACAATGGCACTTAATCTTGACAAAGAAATGATTTCTTCAGAAGGAGATCACATTGTCATGATAGCTCATACTGTTTTAGTTGAAAAAATAAATCAAATGCAATCAAGATTATCAACAATTAAATCAACAGAACCAGAAAAGTATAATTTAAACAAAGAAACATGGAATAGAGTAGGATCTGCTATCAGATCAATGCTGAAAGCATCAAAAAGAAAAAATGGTTCAAGAACTATTTACACCTTTAAAGAATTTGGTGAAACGCTGTAAACTTATCGTTGTATATCCTCCTTATCTCATCAACATTATAGTCTTTGTATCTGTCGCATTCAGTGAGAGATATGATTTCATTTTTGATTTCTTCGGGTAATTGATTGACCCATTCGCTGCAAAAACACCAAAGTGGATCAATCTGTTTTGCCCTGATTTGTAGCAATATTCTTCTTATATTTTTATAAAAATTATCATATGTAAAATTATCACCAAGTGTGTCTTTGAGAGCAGAAATAGTTTTGTCAAAAGCAGATAATATAAATTTTTCCTCAAGATTTCTTTCAATTGTTTTTGTTATCATCTTTTTGTTTTCCATTTTTTTCTTCCAAACAAAATATCTTTTTTCAGCTTTTTCTCCAATGAGTAAGCTTGGATGTATAATTGGATTCTGATGTTCTAGCAATTTTGCTATTTCTATTTGGGCTTTTATAAAAACAAAATATTCAGATGATGTTTCAAAAATATCTTTCTTGTCTTTAACAAATTTAAGCAAATACTTAAATGCAGATTGATTCTTGACAGGTTTTAAATCATTAAACTTCGTGTGGTTATAATCAGGAAAATAATGATATTCACAATTTAGATAATATATCAATAATCTATAAGCAAAAGACATATCTGCATCAGCAGATAGCTTGAGTAATTGGTCTGTTGATGTTCGGAAGATTTCTTTCATGTCCGAATCCTAAAACATCCTTCCAAGAAAGTCAAACCTAACTTTTGGATTTTTACTTTGGGGGTTTGAATCAAACATGCCATTTAGTTTTACATAAATGGGTCTAGAACTCGTTTTCTATGACCAAGTGAGACTCAGGTCGATTTTATTGTCTTATTGCGTTACAAGCGATTTTAAGCGATTTAATAAAAACAACATTTTTTTGATTTTCTTGTTTGATTGGCATGGTTTTTGCGTATTAATTAATACTAAGTATTAATATAATTAACTTAGAGACAAATGAATTACTATTAAGTTTTTTAATTTAAGTTATATTTTTGTTAAGCAGTAACTTATTTACTCTGAGCGAAGCGAAGAGTAAATAAGTTACTG
>Ga0209190_1001618_pt1 | contig 15628 bp, 8 predicted proteins | sample M_140205_XF_Meta_FD_187315 | JGI IMG/M metagenome (GOLD analysis project Ga0209190, IMG submission 187315) | Freshwater microbial communities from Lake Montjoie, Canada to study carbon cycling - M_140205_XF_MetaG (SPAdes) (version 2) | ecosystem: Environmental > Aquatic > Freshwater > Lake... | reverse complement strand
TGCCGTATCCTTACAACCCTTATCTGTAGTCACGATCAACATGATTTGATAAGTGGCTGTATCCTTACCATACGAATACCTTGGATCCTTAGTAGTAGATGTATCATCCATCAAAGTTGGCACACCAAAATCCCACAAATAACGCATGGTTGGATTGAAAGGCGATGCTGTAACCGTAGACTGATTATACATCTTAAACTTAGGCAATGCAACGGTAGTTTTTGTTGGATCAGTGTAAAACATAGCTACTGGATTTGGATAGGCTTCTACAGTTGCAGTTGCAGTATCCTTACAGTTACCTGCCGTATTGTTCGCAATAACAACAACGCTATAACGTCCTTGGTTCGGATACATAACATCTACTGGGTTCTGCAATTTAGATGAGTCGCCATTTCCAAATGTCCAATTGTATGCCATTTGATTTGCTGGAATACCACGGTTATCAGAAACAGTCCAAGACGTTTTCAAAGGCACACAACCCGATTGGTCAGAAATAGGTGTCAAGTCAGGATACTGATGCAAAATAATTTGAATACTATCAGATACTGGAGGACAAACATCACCGGTAATTGGAGTAGTTGTCACTTTCAAGAATGCACCTTTTTGTGTTTTATCTACGGGGCCATGCACATACAATACATTTTCTGATGTATTACCGCTAGCAAACGTTCCATCACTTAAGGTTCCACCTGCATGTTTCTGCAATGTCCACTGAACTTTTGTATCGCAGTATTTTGAAGTACTTTGAATGGCGAAAGGACTTCCTTCACAAGCACTTGCGGGTTTTGGAGTTGTAATACCAATTGTTGGCTGATTTCTCACAAATACATTGTAGACTTCGGTATCAGAACATCCATTGTTATCTGTGTAAGTAAATCTAAAGCTATGCGGACCTTCGGTATTCAAATTAGTGCCTTGACTGAATGGTTTGAAGGTGGATGTGCCGGTAATAACAACTCCGGCGCTTGTACCAGTCCATATACCTGTGGCGCTGGCCGGTTTTGTTTGAACAGTATTAATACGAGTTGTTAAATCCAATGGTGTTCCACTGGCACAAATAGTTGCAGGACCCAACAACACTGCATTTGGCGTATCATTCACATAGACATAGAAACTATCTTGTTTCAAACAGCCTGTAGCCGCATTGCCATATTTAATCAACCAAGTGCCCGTTCCAAATGAAGGTAAAAAGCGGTGGCCTTTGATTAATTTGGTGCTACCTACTTTTGGATCCAAGCGATTATAGTTGTACTCTACGATTTCATATTTAGATCCATCATTGTCTTTGGCCTGAAATCCATTCACTTTGATGAAATCATACAATTCCATTGTATCCCAGTTTACACAAACTGGATTTGGCGATATGACTTTAATTGTAGGCTCGGCAATGATTTTAACCAACGCTGAATCACATGTCAAACAACCCGTCAACTGATCTTCTACACACAATTGGAATTTATAATTACCTTGATAAAAATCTTCCGTTGGATCACCAAATCTAAACACCCAATCCGGTGTTCCAAAAGGATTATCATTGGTCAAGATCTTAGCGGGGTCAACTCCACCAGGTGTGCCATTTTTCATCACTGTCCAATCTACTTTGATACCAATTTTAACCTTTGGTCTCACAGTGATTTGATCCATTTTAATTGAACCTAAATCTTGACAGAATGTACTATCTCTAATATCGACCAATGGGTTACCATTGATACGTTGAATTACGCTATCAATATTCACGCAACCATTGTTGTCTTTGTATGATGCATAGATCTTAGCTTGGAAACTTGTACCATTTTGCAACTGATTGTTATTCAAATAAGTGGTTTTGAACAAGTGCCTACCGGTTGTCATCGAGTCTATGTAATTCTTAGCTACACCTGAAGTTGTTGGTTTCGTATTGACATTATTCGGGGATTTATTCTCAAATGCCCACATCCGCGTATTTATGTCTTTTCCTTTGTTAAAGAATCCATTTACTTCGATGTCACCATAAACAAAACACTGCGCTTTTAATGGTTTTGGATCCCATTTCACGAAAGGCAAAGTATTGACTTTTATTTGAATAGTATCAAGATTCTGACATTCATGACCGCTTTGGGTAACTTTTGTTAGCAATTCATAATAGAACAATTGAGCGGCTCCACCGGGTGAATTGGTATTGTTTGGTTTAATTGTGTATTTGGAATTATTCCCTAGCAGTTTACTGCCAGTAATATCCTTCCATGTATAATTACCGGTTTGAAGAATTGGCCTATGTGAAGCGACCAAATCAGTACTTTGTTGGTTACATATGATTTGATCTTTTCCAGCTATCGCAACAACTGTATCATTTACATTCACAATAGCGGTATCATATCTCACACACTTCCACTTCGTTTCCATTACCTGCACCCAATAAGTACCTTTTTTATTGGTCTTAAATATTCTCGTAGTGTCTCCGGTGCTCCATTTATATTTAACGGTATCTGCGTTTTGAGCATCAAAGGTTGCAATTTCGTAAGTACATATGCGTTGATCCGGCCCAATGCTGACCACTGGCAGCGGTTTCTTGTAAATCGTTGTAGTGTCATAAAAAATACAACCATCTCCATCCGTAATACGAATGCGAACAGTAGAGTCACGATTAATATTGGGTATACTCAATGACTGAAAAGTATCTCCAGAAATGTAGGTCTCTGATTTCCAAGCCGCTTTACTACCTGTATCCTTAACTACTCTTGTCCAATAGTATTTAAATGGAGCCTTACCAAACAATACGTTTGCATTTAACTTCATCGTTGTACCAAAACATGCAAAAGTGTCAGACTTAGCCATTACCACCTGCGGTGGATCAGGAATTATCACAGTATCTCTGTAAATTGTAGGACAGTTATCAGAATTGTTTACCGTATGTACAATAATATATTTACCACCACGATAGAAAGTCATTGTATCTGATTTCTTGGTGCTGTAAAATATTTCAGACTTACCCAAACTGTCTCTTACACTCCATTTAAACTGAGGCGCGCCTTTAAATGACGCACCAACAGACGCAGCCATGGCGAATCTGCCACATTTCAATTGCGTATATTTTCGGATACTAAATGCACGTGGGTTTACTTTTACTTTAAAACCACGAATCGCTTGAGAAGGTTTTGGACAGTGATCATCAGTTACCGTTACAGTGAAAGAATAAGAAATATCAGATGCCATACCTACAGCCGGAGTCCACTCAAAATAAGCCCAAGCTTTTCTTTTTTCTGGCCAATCGGACCTATTTGCGATTGTGAACTTTGCCCCGGGAATACCTTTATTCCATTTTAAATTTGTTGTATCTGGAATTTTCTGGTAGGGGGTAAATGTTTCGTCCTCTGACTCAACCTTGAATTTTAGTGTTTCCCCTTCGCAAACTTTCCAGTTAAATGGTCCCAACAGCGTAGGTGCTTTATTATAACCACAATCATCCTTAACAACTAACTGCATGTCACGCCTGGTTTTGCCAATCATAAGATAATTACTGGTAGCACTATCTTTTCGCCATTCTGTGATTACAATTACCGCAATGGCTACTTCATCGCATTTGGTAGGCGTTAAGATAATATCACCGGAACTGGTATCAAAGAACAAACCCCTCGGAGGATTCGTTTTGGGATTAGGAGTACATGTAATTGATGTTGGAGGAATGCAATACGGTGTCATGAAATAACGCGCAGTAAATGGCGAAGAGTAAGAAACCGAATTGTTTGGCAAACTATTGATACCATTTGAAAGATTGTAAGAAAATGAATCATAATCCACCGTATCAATCGCACCGTTGTTGAAATAATACGCCTGATTACAACACAAGAAACCAATTGGAGTATTACTCAAAGTTGGAGAAGTATTACACTTATTCGTTGTCTTTTTAATATTACATATGTTTATCATACAGGTCGTGAAGAAGTCATTTCCCGATGGACCCGTAGTGATTGCACCGTTTCTACAACACTGACCAATATAAAAAGTCACTTCGCAACAGGTACTTTTATTGACATACCCACTCAATGGACTCGTATTGAAATCAACAGTAACCTCATATGTGTGTTCCTCAATTCCCTCTCCCGTACTGCCGGTATTCTGCGGAGAGCAAGGTGAACTCGCTGTAGAACATCTAGGAGTTACGTCTTTAATTCCCGTTCTAGAAATTGACAGAGCACTAGAGCCGCAACCGTTTCCTCCATTTGAACCTGCGTAACATCCAAAAGATGGGCTGTTAAATGGAATACCTCTACAGTCTCTGTAAATTTTTGCGGTGATTTTGTACTTTCCTTTTCCCAAACATTGATAAGACATATCACCACCCATCATGTGCGATGCGTTGGAAATGCTTGATAATGAAAATGTTAGAACAAAAAATAATAATGGTAAAAGTTTTTTCATATAAAATGAATTTTAGGTTTGTGGGTTATTGACAATTGTTTTTAACGCTACGTTGCACCAAAAATAGGTTTTTTTTGAAACAATGACAAATATCATTAACTAGATTTAGGCGTTACAGACACATTTTGAATTGAGTTTTTATATCGATAAGTTTGCACATATGAATTCGAAATATAAAAATCCATCGTCAACCCTGTTTTTGAAAAATAGAAAAAAACTATCCAGCGCAATGGTTTCGGGGTCTATCGCTGTTTTTCATAGCAATGATGAATTACCGAGAAATGGGGATGCTTTTTTTACATTTCGACAACAATCTGATATATACTATTTAACGGGAATTGACCAAGAAGATACGATTTTGGTATTATTCCCAGACTCTCCAAATCCATTATATAAAGAGATGATTTTCGTGAAGGAAACGAGCGAGCAAATTGCTGTTTGGGATGGGGCAAGATTAAATCCGAATCAAGTGTTTGAAGTCTCTGGTATCAAGCAAGTATTTTGGTTTCATGAGTTTTGGAAAACAATTCATGCGGCATTTTTATTGGCCGAAAACATATACTTTAACTTAAATGAAAATGATCGTTTTAGCGATCGTGTTTCTTATTCTAATTTGCGATTTGCCAAGGAAATAAAAGACAAGTATCCTGCTCATAATTTTAAGCGGTCTTCTCCCATTCTCGCCAATTTAAGAATGAGAAAAGAAGTGGAAGAAATTGACCAACTGAAAGAAGCCATTAGCATCACTCAAAAGGGCTTCGAGCGCCTATTGGGCTTTGTTAAACCAGGTGTTTTTGAGTACGAAATTGAAGCGGAACTGATTCACGAATTCATTCGAAATAGAAGCCGGGGATTTGCATTTGACCCCATTATCGCTAGTGGTTCCAGTGCTTGCGTATTGCATTATATCGAAAACAACAAACAGTGCAAAGATGGCGATTTACTGTTGTTAGATTTCGGTGCGGAATATGGCAATTATAACGGCGATTTATCGCGTTGTATACCTGTAAATGGTAGATTTTCTCCACGACAAAAGGAGGTTTACAATGCGGTGCTTTTTGTACAACGAGAAGCGAAGAAATTGCTTCGTCCCGGAGTTAGCCTACCGGTATATCACGAAGAAGTTTGCAAAATTATGTCGGAGCAGCTCATCAAATTGGGATTGTTAACGACAGCGGAAGTGAAGGCGAATCCAAAAGCCCACCTAAAGTACTACATGCATGGCACAAGTCACCATTTGGGATTGGATGTTCACGATGTAATGCATCGTTGGGAATCAATGGACATCAATAATGTTGTTACCGTTGAACCTGGTATATACATTCCAGAGGAAGGTTTGGGTATCAGGATTGAGAATGACGTGCTGATAACTGCCGATGGTGTAATTGACTTTATGGATAATTTCCCTATCGAGGTCGAAGACATTGAATACCGTATGAATCGATCTTAGAAAGATTCTTGACCGACTGCCATTCTTCTGAACTTACTTCCAACCATGTGATCCCTTAAGTGGGACAAACTTGCAATCTTGAAGCACTTCGGATTTTGTTTGGGTTTCTGAGAGTTTTGTAATTCGAATCATTTTCAGGTCTTCGGTGTTATCTCCAACGGGAATTACCAATCTTCCACCAATTGCCAATTGTTTTATGTATGTATCGGGGACAGCGGGAGCACCTGCGGTAACAACGATTGCATCAAAGGGGGCAAATGCGGGTAAGCCTAAGGTTCCATCGCCATGAAACAATTGAATTTCGGCACCCAAGGCTTTGAATATCCCACTGGCTTTTTGCAATAACGGTAAAATATATTCAACACTGTAAACTTGAACGCCCATTGCCAATAAAATTGCAGCCTGATACCCGCTACCCGTTCCAATTTCCAAAACCTTATCGCCCGACTTCAAGCCCAAAAGTTCTGTTTGATACGCTACGGTATAAGGTTGTGAAATGGTTTGGCCGTGATCAATTGGAAATGCTGCATCGCGATAAATGAAATGTTCGAAATCCTTTGGAAAAAACCATTGCCTAGGGACTGTACCCAATGCTTGCAAAACGGAAGGCGACTGAATCCCCTTTTTACGAAGTTCTTCAACCAAGCGCTTCCGTTGGCCTTGATGTATCAATGTGTCTACTAAATCCGTCTTTTTTACCATCTGTTCAAAACCCTATTTGGGTACTCCCTGCGGTTTGCAAATCTTTGCATCCGACCGCAAAGGTAGAACATGCTAAAATCAGTTGTCATAGGATCGAAAAGAAAAGTCGAAATTTTCGAACATTTATTAGCCCAAGTAAATGGAATTGATCTTGTGGGATTTGTGGATCCGGACGATGATCAAAATGTTTCTATCCTGGGTGAATTCATGTTTGCATTGGAGATTGCTAGTATGGGCGATGTTTTTTTTGTAGATCGACATGTAAAGAACTTGCCTTTTGATGTCATTTGCAACCTCGTAAAAATGGGTAAACATATCTTTTTGGATGGCTACAGAAATTGGAATCTTGGAGAAATAGAAACTTTATTGAAATTCAAAAGAGAATCGAACGTAGTTATTCAAATTGGAAATGTTCTGCATAACAAACCCCTGTTTACTGCAGCGTTACAATTGGTAAAAAAACCGCGTTATATCAAACTAGAAAAACACTGTCATCCCCCACAAATTGGAGAGTTTGCGGCATGGATACAGACCAATCTATACCAAGAAATCGATTTGATTCAGCGGACGGTTTCTAGTCGTGTTAGAAGTATTTCGGCTCGACCAATGTTCTTATTTGGGAAGCAAACAGATTTATTGAACATTCATTTAGAGTTCGACAATGATGCAATCGCTCATATTACTGCCGGGCGAGCCATGGAGCCAGGGACTTATACGCTTAAAATCTTCCAACAAGACCGGTTGTATCTGTTGAATTTCGCGGCCAACGAACTGGTTGAATATCGCACTGCGGAACAAAGTGATCAACTTTCATTGTCTGCGGATTTTGATCATCCCGAATTGCCACCTGAATTGATTCGCATCGACCGTCAGATTATGCCTTTTGATACTTGGAAGATGGAGTTGCGGAATTTTGGAGAGAACATTCAGAATAACCTGAGTCCATTGACTCATCTTGAGCATGCTTTGGAGGTAACCACCACATGTGAATGGGCTATAGAAAAGGTCCAAAGGAAATACCAGGATTTGTAATTGAATTCAAAATTAACCTTAGCGTTTTTATGGTTAATGAAAATCCATTAAGTTTGTGGTGTGAGGTCTTCCAGAGGAATTCAGTTTTTTATTGCATTTTTATTAGGTAGCATCGGCATAATGTCATGTAGGGATCAACACAAAGGCGTCCCCGCACAAATTTCTATAGATTCCGTTTCATTAAACATTCCAGCTCTACAAGGTAACAATATTCACCAGATACGGGGTGTGCAGGTATTTGCAAACGATGAATTGCTAGGCAATTTTGAATTTCCATGCAAAATTCCAATCACCAAATTGGGTAACATCAAAATCGAGATTTTTCCTTTGGTTTACATCAACGGCAGCAAAAACAATTTGGGGCTTTACACCCCAATGGCAACTTATCTTGATACGTTCACACTACAAGCTGGCAAAAGTATCCATGTAAAGCCGATTTTTACCTTTCGTAAAAATGGCTTTGTTCGGTGGAATGAAGATTTCGAGGACAACAATTCCACCCTAGTGCCTATTGCTCCATCACCCTATCCGGGGGATTCAGTTTCGATTGTCAAGACAAAGTTTCAGCTTGATGGTAAATTTGTTAGCACTACGAAAGCCTATCGGATTGTTTTTGAAAATATCGACTCGAGTAAATACATTGATATTGGATCATTTGAAGAGTTCAAGGACTTGCCTTTGGATGGGTCTTCTGTATTTTTTGAATTTGATATAAAATCCGATCTTCCTATTCAATTGGCGCTTCGCAGACAAAACTCAACCGCGAATGAACTTTTACCTTACATGTTGATCAATAAAACAGAAGGGCAATGGAAGCGATTTTACGTCAACTTGGTATTTGAATTGGCCAGTCAACCTGCTGGGACATCTATTCGCATATTTTTCGATATCAATAAACCTGAAGTTTGCACCGTATCAAGGGAAATATTCATCGATAATTTGCGTTTGAGTTTTCTAAAGTGATATGAATCAAACCCGTAGAATTATTCTTCATATTATTGTCGACTGGATTGCGGCATCCATGAGTTGGTTGGGTCTATTTTTATTTCGAAAGAGTTTTATTGAGGCCAGTAAGCACGGTTATGAAATCCCTGTAAACCACGACGATAACCTACTATTGGGAATGATCCTCGTACCATTGTTTTGGATACTACTTCATGGTATTAGTGGATATTACAACTACATTTTTAGGCGCTCTAGGTTAATGGAACTTCAGCACACATTCAATAGTACTGTGATCGGGGTGATTTTTTTGTTTTTCACATTGATACTTGACGATAGTATTTCTAATTATCGCGACTACTACTTATCCGTTGCCTTATTATTTGGTTTCCAATTTTCATCTACACTTATTTTCAGATTGATTATAGTAACCAAAACTATTCACAATGTCAAAAATCGTGTTTGGGGATACAATACTCTCATTGTTGGATGCGGCGACAGAGCCCTAAATCTATACCAGGAATTGAATTCAGCAAAAAAATCAGAAGGCTTTTTCATCAAAGGATTTGTTAAAATCAAAGACGAATGTCAACTTCAGGACTTTGGAACCAAGGTCCTTGGACATTGGAGTGAATTGCCTAGACTGATTAAAGAAATGCATATTGAAGACATTATTCTCTGTGCTGAGGCGAGCGAGGCAGACAATGTGACGCCAATTATCGATTGCGTTCAAAACGAAGAGATACATCTTAAGATCATGCCGGATCAATTTAGTTTGGTGTTAGGCATGGTGAAAATGAATAATATACTTGGCGCTATGCTTGTTGAGGTTGATTTTGAGGTGATGCCCACTTGGCAAAAGGTACTGAAACGAATCATAGACATTTTTGTATCTGTGATGGCGCTAATCCTATTAACTCCAATCTTTTTAATCATCGCATTAATAATCAAATTTGATTCTAAAGGCCCAATTTTCTTTACCCAACCCAGAATTGGATTTAAGGGTAAATTTTTCGATATCATCAAGTTCAGAAGCATGAAAGTAGATGCGGAATCCCAAGGTCCACAATTGAGCCATGATTTAGATGAAAGAAGAACAAAGGTGGGAATTATCTTGCGACAAACCCGTTTAGATGAACTGCCACAATTCATCAATGTGTTGGTGGGTCAGATGAGTTTGGTTGGACCGAGACCCGAACGGGAGTTCTTCAAGGAGCAGATTGTAGCCAGAGAGCCTATTTATCAGAGATTACAGAGAATCAAACCTGGAATTACTAGCTGGGGTCAAATCAAATACGGATATGCTAGTAACGTAGATGAAATGATTGACCGCATGAAATACGATATTTTATACCTAGAAAATATGTCGTTAGGATTAGATTTCAAGATTATGCTTTATACTGCATTGATTATGATCCAAGGTCGCGGGAAATAAGACCTTTTTCTTCCTATTTTTGTTGTGACCTAACAAAATGACAGAAGAAAATCACTATTTATTTACTCCTTTTAAAAGAATCATTCGCTGGGTATCTGTTGAAAAGCGAAACATTCAATTTCTTTATATTTATTCCATTATTTCCGGTATTTTAAGTCTTGCAATCCCCTTGGGAATTCAAGCCATGGTAGGAATCATATTGGGAGGGAATTTGAATTCTAGCTGGGTGATTATTGTGGTCTGCGTAACAGGATTTGTTGCCATTTCAGGAATCAGCAAACTGGCACAATTGAGTATTCTCGATAGTATACAAAGAAAATTATTCGTTAGGTATACAATGATTTACAATCAAATTTTAGCAGTTAGACCTGACACTAAATTTGGAAATGATATTAAATTACAAGCCACCAAATTTTTGGACATCGTTACGTTGCAAAAAACCTTTTCAAAGTTAATTTTCGACTTTTCGAGTCAGGCCTTACAAATCATCGCTGGTATATTATTATTGAGTTTATATCATCCATTCTTTATAGGCGTAGGAGTTGTAATTTTTATTGTAATCATCATAGGTTTCAAATACACATGGGAACAAGGATTCGCTACCGCAAGGAATGAAAGTAATATGAAATTCAAAGTCGCCGAAACACTAAATTCACTTTCGAAGACACCAAAAGATACAAGTATGGAAAAAAACCATCAAGAAAGTTTAGAAGAATCTCTGAGTTCTTATGTAAAATATCGACAGGAACATTTTGGCATTTTATACAAACAGGCAACCTTTGGAATCGTCACTAAAACGATACTCACTTTGCTCATGCTTTTAATTGGCAGTCAACTTTTAGTTACCGAGGAAATTAGTTTGGGCCAATTCCTAGCTTCTGAAATCTTGATAATCACATTGCTAGACGCCACCGAGAAATTGATACTAACCGTTGAGAACATTTATGATTCCGGAATTGCCGCCGAGAAATTGGATGGTATTGAGAATTTTAAAACAATTGAGGAGGAAGTAACCATATGAAATATCCATCGACTCAAGAAACTAGTTCATTGTTGAAAGACAGTATTTGGGTAAGTTCAAAAATGTATAAAAAACTGCGTTGGTTTTTTGTTCTTTTTGTTCTGATTATGTTTTTGCCTTGGCAACAGAACATTCAAGCCATGGGAAAAGTCACTACTTTCCTACCCGAAGGACGTCCGCAAGAAATACATTCAAACATCGCTGGACGGGTTAAATATTGGAAAATCAAGGAGGGTGATTTTGTCAAAAAAGGCGATACCGTCTTGGTATTAAATGAAATTAAGACGGAGTACTTAGATCCGGATTTGCTAAACCAAACGGAGACCCAGATTACGGCAAAAGAGCAATCGGTCTTGAGTTATTCTTCCAAAGTAGATGCTATAAATAATCAAATCACACAATTGGAAAACAACCGAAATTTAACTCAGGGTAAAGCGAGAAATAAAATCGAACAGGAGCAATACAAATTCAAAGCGGAACAAGCGGAATACAATGCTGCTTTAATTGCAGTAGGCATCGCTAAAAAACAATTAGAACGGGATAGTATTCTTGCTGCCGACAAGTTGAGGAGCACATTGGAGGTTGAGAATCGGAGATTAAAGTTTCAGGATGCGCTTGCAAAAAAATTGGGTGCTGAAGCAAAGTTAAAAGTGGGATTAAATGCGGTGGAGAATGCAAAAATCGAACTGCGAAATATCCAATCGGAGTATGGCGAAAAACTGGCCAAGGCAGAAAGCGACAGATTTAGTGCAATTTCATCACAGTTAGAAACCGAAGCGGAAGTGAGCAAATTAAGAAACAGTTATTCCAATTACTCTATTAGAAACGGGTTTTATATCATTACAGCTCCGCAGAGTGGATATGTTTCCAAAACGCAAATTCGTGGAATCAATGAGACAATCAAAGAAGGTCAGGCTGTGTGCACAATAGTCCCGGAGGGCGCAAGGCTTGCTGTTGAACTTCATGTTAAGCCAACAGATGTTCCATTAATCAACGTTGGACAATCGGTGAATTTTGTTTTCGATGGTTGGCCTACCGTGGTGTTCAGTGGTTGGCCCAAAGCGAGTTTCGGGACATTTCCCGGCGTGGTATATGGCATCGACAATATGATTGGTGAGCGCGGTGAATATCGCGTATTGATCAAAGCGAATGATATCAAGAAAAAATGGCCTTTGCAACTAAAAGTCGGTATTGGTGCAAGGGGATATATGCAACTCAAGACAGTACCTATTTGGTATGAACTGTGGCGGATATTAAATGGATTTCCCGCAGATTTTTATATTCCTACGCTGCAAAAAGACAACCCTAAGAAATGAAAAAAGAAACCCAACTACATCAATTCCAGGTGCTTGATTCCAAGTGGTTTAAGATATTTTGCAGGAGATTTTGGGCTATCTCGAGCTTATTTTTCAGCGCGCTAACTGTTACTGGACAATCCTCATCAAACATTAACGATAGTAGTATCACCATTAAATTGTACGATGTTGTAAATCAAGTCCTGGCCTATCATCCAAGCATCAAAGAGGCGAAGCTAAACCGACCTATTGCAGATGCTAATTTGATGGCTAGCAAAGGGGCGTTTGATCCTAGCATTGCATTTGTGCGGGGCGACAATATTTCAACCAAGGATAACCAATACCAAAGTCAATCTGTTGATTTAAATGTGCCATTATATACTGGCGGCAATGTAAAATTGGGCAACCGTAATTACAATGGCAGTTATTATTCTGAATCTGGGAACAACTTTATTGAAGCGGAGATTCCCCTATTGAAGAATTTAATTACCGATTATCGAAGAACCACCTTGGCGAAAGCGAAGTTAAATATTGGCATGGGTGAAGCATATCGTGACCAAATGGTAAATGATGTGATGTATGCGGTAGTTTTGACCTATTCTGAGTGGTTTTTGGCCTATGAATCGGCGAATCGGGTTAGTGAAGTGGCGGCTTTGGCTAAACAACGACAATTGGGACTACGTCAGTTATTGCTATCCGGTGCAGGGAATGCGGTGGACACGATGGAAACTTTTGTTCAATGGCAGCAATACGAGGCCAAGAGAAGGCTATATGAATGGAAAACCGAAAAACAACGTTTGTTGCTCAGTATGTATTTGTGGGATGCGAATGGAAATCCGGTGGAGCCTGCAACCCAATCTAGGCCCAGCAGGCTAGGTATGGACTGGGTGGACAGCCTCGTACAAGAAGCACATAGCTCCCTATTCTCAACAGACTCCACTCCTATTATTCAACCTAGCATCCAAATGAGCAGAATCAAATTACAATCCTCTAAACTGGATTTTCAACTCGCGAAGAATCAAATGCTCCCTAATCTCGATTTGAAATATCGCTACTATCAACCAGGCAATTTGAGCAACCCTAATCCTATCAATATGAATGAAACCTATGGTTTTGGCCTGAGTTTCCAAACCGGTATTTTTGTTAGGCAGCAACGAGGTCAATACAATATGATGAAATTTGGCATCGCACAACAAGAACTCAATCTTCAAAACAAACTCCGTAACTATCAAGTCAAATCGGACGCCCTCTATAAGGAATACACCATCATTTCTGAGCAATCCAAACAGTGGAATAGCGTAGCCGAAAACCAGTGGAAATTGTATTCAATGGAAAAGCAACGACTCGAAGCAGGGGATGTCAACTTTTTCATCCTAAATACCCGTGAAATACGACTTCTCGATGCGCAATTAACCGCATTGGATTATGGCTTTCAACGACAAGAATCGGGAATCAATTATTTGTATTATTTGGGTTGGCTGAGGATGCGCTAAGTCATCCCTTCATTCGTTGTTAATTTGTGGATAATACCTACCCCATTTCCGCTGTAATCGTGGGGTTTTAAGGTATTTTTACGAATCAAATAATAACAACAAAGTCAGATGACGGAAGATTTAAGTAGAGCGAATTATGACGCGGACAATATTCAGGTATTAGAAGGGTTAGAAGCGGTTAGAAAAAGACCTGCCATGTACATTGGTGATATTAGCGCAAAAGGCTTACATCACTTGGTTTACGAGGTGGTTGATAACAGTATCGATGAAGCATTAGCGGGTCACTGTAAAAACATCAAGGTTTTCATTTTGCCAGACAATGCCATTCGCGTTGAGGACGACGGTCGTGGTATCCCTACCGGATTACACACCAAGGAAAATCGCAGTGCGTTGGAAGTGGTAATGACGGTGTTGCACGCTGGAGGTAAATTCGACAAGGATACATATAAAGTATCGGGTGGTTTACACGGTGTGGGTGTGAGTTGTGTGAATGCACTTTCAACCGATTTAAAAGTTACCGTTTACCGCGAAGGAAAAATCTTCCAACAAGAATATAAAATTGGAAAACCTCAATATCCAGTAAAGGAAATTGGCGTTTCTGATCGTAGAGGTACAGTGGTTGAATTCACGCCAGACAATACCATTTTCCAAGTCACTGAATACAACTTCGATACTTTACAGAATCGTCTGAGAGAATTGTCTTACCTAAACAAAGGAATCCGTTTGTCGTTGTGCGATGAGCGCGAAGCCGAAGAAGACGGTTCTTTCCGCAGCGTTGAATACTATAGCGAAGGCGGTTTGAAAGAATTCGTAACCTTTATCGATGGAACTCGTGAAAAATTGATCCCCTTCCCAGTGTATGCTGAAAGCGACAAGCATGGTATTCCAGTGGAGATTGCTTTCCAGTACAATACGGGTTATGCAGAGAACTTGCACTCGTATGTCAACAACATCAACACAATCGAAGGTGGAACGCACGTAGCGGGCTTTAGAAGGGCCTTAACGCGTACATTGAAATCCTATGCCGAACGGATGAAGTTGCTGGAAAAAGTGAAAATTGAAATTTCGGGCGATGACTTCCGTGAGGGATTAACCGGTGTAATTTCGGTGAAGGTGCAAGAGCCACAGTTCGAAGGCCAGACCAAAACTAAGTTGGGTAATAACGAGGTAATGGGTGCTGTAGATATGACCGTGGGTGAAATGCTCGACAACTACTTGATGGAAAACCCCAAAGAAGCTAGAATTATTGTCGACAAAGTAATCATCGCCGCCCAAGCCCGTGCCGCAGCTAGAAAAGCGCGCGAAATGGTACAGCGTAAAGGTGCAATGAGCGGAATGGGATTGCCAGGTAAATTGAGCGATTGCTCAAAGACCGATCCAGCCGCTTGTGAGATTTTCTTGGTAGAGGGAGATTCAGCGGGTGGAACTGCCAAGCAAGGTCGTGACCGAGAATTCCAAGCCATCCTTCCTTTGAGAGGTAAAATATTGAACGTTGAGAAGGCTTTGGAGCACAAAATCTATGATAACGAAGAAGTAAGAAATATGTTCACAGCCATGGGGGTTCACATTGGAACAAACGAAGAAGGTGAAAAGGAACTCAATCTTTCCAATTTAAGGTATCATAAAATCGTAATTATGACGGATGCCGACGTGGATGGTTCGCACATCAGAACCTTGATCCTTACCTTGTTCTTCCGCCACATGAAAAAACTAATCGAAAACGGTCACTTGTATATCGCAACGCCTCCTTTGTATTTGGTTAAGAAAGGCAAAGAAAGCAGATATTGCTGGGATGATAACGGACGTGATATCGCCATTAAAGATTTGGCAAAAGGCGGCAATGAGGACAGCGTAGGCGTT
>Ga0209190_1001611_pt1 | contig 15649 bp, 16 predicted proteins | sample M_140205_XF_Meta_FD_187315 | JGI IMG/M metagenome (GOLD analysis project Ga0209190, IMG submission 187315) | Freshwater microbial communities from Lake Montjoie, Canada to study carbon cycling - M_140205_XF_MetaG (SPAdes) (version 2) | ecosystem: Environmental > Aquatic > Freshwater > Lake... | reverse complement strand
AGTCGCAGAACGGGGTTCCGATTTACAAACTCTTCGTACAACGACCAAACGAATTCTTGAATTATGTAAAACGCTACCGCTACGAAAACAACGTGCTTTACGTGTCCTTTTAGACGCAGGTGATTCCGCAATACAACTATCAGCGTCTATGGAAACATTGGATGGTGTAAGTACATATGGGACTGTATGGAACGATACAACCGCTGTACAGAACCTAAAAGCGTGGTTATCGCGTATAGATGTTTTCACATCCATTGCATCTTTATCATCTATATGCTTCCCACGCATTCAAACGGGAACACCGTCTATCGATATACAAGGAGTCTATCATCCTGGTCTGGAACCCTGTATTTCTAACAATTTCCAATCCGCTGTTCATGTGAAAAATGCGCATACTGTACTTACGGGACCAAATCGTGGTGGTAAATCAACCTTTTGTAAAGCCATTGCGCTATCTATCGTTACGGCGCAATCGTGGGGATTCGCGTGGGCATCTCGTATGACCTGGACACCTTTCCGGCGTATTTTAACGGCTCTTGAAAGTACAGGCAAACTTGGCGAACTCTCCACATTTGAAGCCGAAATAGAATTCGCAAAACGTGTCTTAGAGGAAGATGCGCCCCTATTTGTCATAATGGACGAAATATTCCATTCTACCAATGCGGGCGATGGTGTTGCTGCGAGTCGTGTCTTTATGGACCGATTCTATCAAAAACCCGATGTCGTAAGTATTATTTCAACACATTACAAAGAACTTGTATCACAATACACAGGAAAAGTACAGATGTTACAACTTGTCACAAATGAAAAAGACGGTAAATTAGACTATACCTATAAAGTTGCGCCCGGTATTTCGGAGAAAAGCAGTGTTATGGAAATTTTAGAGGAACGTGGGTTGTTTTCACTGTGATTTTTTTTCTAAACTAATTATATACAATGTCTATTCAGCGTTCGTTTGCTCAAAGAAATAGTAATATTCTTGAATTGACACCAACAGGCGATTGCAGCGGAGGAGAATATTTAGATCTCCAAATGGATCCAGTGCATTCCCCGACTGTGAATGTTGATGTGCGCGGTGTAACTCCAGATGGAAGCAATTATTTGTTTAATATTGTGTACGATACAACACTCGCGGCAAAGTATCCCGGTTTAGAATTTACTGTTTTTTTTGATAGTTTTAATTCAAGCGATGCGGACGGAAACTTTGTGCGAGTAACAACACCTGACCAACTTAATGAAATAACATCGTCGTATCATTTCGCTTCAGATAAATATACACAGGTATTATCCGTTACATTGAAGAGTAATGGACGTATATTCAATATTGTATCAGCGGGCAATGCCTATTGGGATTGATAGCTCCAATTATTACTATAGGAAAAATTAGTATTATAAACAGAAATGTAATTTATGTTTATACTATGACAATGATACTAATCTATATTCATGCATTTTCTTGACACTACGTAGTAGTAGCGCGAAGGGAAGATATGCCCCTTGATTGGGACTAATTGTAAAGTTTCGGTGTAATATTATAGTATTTTTTCCGTTTACGATTCAAAAGTATCGTAAACCTAAAAACCAAACCTTTACAGGAAAACTATAGATTCAGCCGCTATAGATCTCTGCGGTCCAGCCATTAAAATAACATTTGAACCAAAAGAAGAGAATGAACCTATCTGATACCTTCTATATCGCACTATGTATGACAGTGCTTATTTTAGGTGTCGTATATTGGTTTTGGACGCAGAATCAGTATATTCAACGTAAAATGAATCTACTTGAGAATATTGTCTATGAAATGAAAACGTCGTTACAGGGAAATACCCCGGCAATGTTGCCCGAACCAGTTCATTACCAACCTGCGCCTTCGTCCGTACTCGGCGAGGATGAGGATTTAGAACATGAAGCGTTATTGTCGGAAGTTGAAGGACCCGGTGAAGAGATGACTGAGACCACAGTTACTGCGAACACAGCACCTGTTGTAACAAACGCGTCTCCAAATACGATGCACGTAAACGATGAGCCGCTTATTGAAGTTCAACGTAAATCGCCGTCCTCTAAATCGGATGCTGTACCTGAAGCACTCAGACCAGGTGCTCCGACATTGGAAATAGACGCTGATACTTCAAAAGCCTCAGTGCTTGAAAATATGACACTCAAAGAACTACGACGACTCGCAGACCAACGGGGAGTACAAGGTTCTGCTACAATGCGCAAACAGGCGCTGATTGATGTTATTCGAATGAAACCCCCGTCTATTTCTCCGTTTGATATGGGTGAAGCCACACTCGACCTCAGCGATTAGGCGCTTTGATTCTATCGGTTGCGACTGCTTCTGCTCCTGCTCCTGCTCCTGCTCCTGAGACTGTGAAATGACTCCTCAATAATTTCTGACGGTACAGAAGGAATGAGTACGCTGGGATTCGCATCTGTGCAACTTGCAGACGCAAACTGTTTTGCTTCGGTCGATCCCCAATTTGCGAAATCCGGTGCGCCTGCGCGCATGGCGGATGGTCGTATTATGACTGACTATAGACCCCGATGCTTTCAATATCCCGTTGTTGCGGCACGTGAATGGGGTGTAGAAAGTTATCGTAAACGTATGATTGATGGCGCAGATGAACTTATGACAGCCGCACAAAATGTCAATAACCGTAAAGTTACACCTACATCGTGCGAGGATACAATGGTTCCCGAACTTTACAAACGCGTATGTAAATGGGATGGTTGTAAAACTGTACCCGGTAATTTTCAAGGTATTGGCGTTGGACGTATCTATGTTCCAACTGCTATTGGCTCCGCTTCGAACCCGCAGGCTTTATCCGATATTAGCGTTCCAACATTACCTCGTACGTATGCGAGACAACCGCCTCGTGTTGGTTCGCAATGTGCAGTCAATGACCCTGAAACCTCCTACAATATTCATGGACCTGCTGCGACCTTTGGAAGTTCCGCAAAAACGCACCCCTATTCTGCTCCTCGCAACTAATACACTATAGTCGCAAATATTTGGTCTTCTATTTGAAATAGCATTTCTTGTTATTTCAAATACCGTCGCCTCCTATCTCCCAGTAGTAAAAATAACACTCTTACGATAGAAATGGAGCACGCCTCGTCCGGAAATGGTGTTGAAGGTGTTGTACGCCGAGAACCATCGAGCGGACTCGTAAAAGTCGTAGGACGTATAAGCGGTTTAGGAATCACACCCCAACGTATTGCGTGGCGTGCGGCTGCGCCTACGACACGCGGTATTGGATTTGCCGGTTCTGGGCAACCTTACCCGAATAAGGAAATTGCGTTTGCGAATACACCTAATAGCGGTGTTATTGAATCAATGGACGGTTCGTTTAGCATACAATTACACGGTATTCCAGCCGGTTATTACGTTGGTCTTGGAACCGTATATGTACCTCCGCTTGTTGAGTTTACATCGGTTTCTAAACAGGGCGGAAAACGCTTTGAAGCAACACTATGGATTAATGATACCGCAGCGCCGTACCGTTGGATCGCGGGCGCACCCGCAACTCTACGCCCCGAACCCGATACGGAAGATGCGACCGGTCGTGCAATGTATTATCATGGACGTGAACAACTTCCGCTCTTTGCGAATCAAGAGGCGCAATTACGTGCGAAAGGCTATCCTGGGGATATGACGGATCGTGGTTGGCCGGATGCCGAAGATGCGAAACCCTGGTCGTCTGTTATTGCGCCCGCATAGGTTCGCTACGCATAGGTTCGCTACGCATAGGTTCGCTACGCATAGGTTCGCTACGCATAGGTTCGCTACGCATAGGTTCGCTACGCATAGGTTCGCTACGCATAGGTTCGCTACGCATAGGTTCGCTACAGATAAAAAATTGAAATCATAAACCTTTATAACGTCATATCGTGTCACAATGTCGACACTTTCCTTTCTTGAAAATAAATCCGTTGCTCTTTCCGGTGTCTGTTATGAAAACATACAGACACAGTTATCTGAATACAATATTACTGTAGTTCCGTGGGGTGCTATTTCTGCTCTTATAGTTGGACCTGGTTGTAAAAAACGTTATAAATACAAGTTAGCCTTAGAGCAGAATATCCAAATTATATCTGAGGCATCATTGAAATGCGATATTGCGTTATGGGTAGAACGATACGCACCGAAACGCGTCAGTGATATTATCGGAAACGCAGAAGCCATTCGTGCTCTTGGAACGTGGTTAGACTCATGGTCTATGGGTATGAGTACGCCCAAAGGTGCATTAGTCACCGGACCACCCGGTATTGGTAAAACAACACTAGCAAATCGTATCGCATCCGCATACGGCTACGATATCATTGAATTCAATGCGAGTAATGAACGTTCGGCATCCTCAGTAAAACGATGCTTTGATGAGGCATCACGTTCCTCGCATATTGGTCGTCGTCGTATTGTAATTATGGACGAAGTGGACGGTATGAGTAGTGGTGACCGTGGAGGCGTGAAAGAACTCGCACGTATAATACGAACCTGTACATTTCCAATTATCTGTATTGCGAATGACCGTACAAATAAAAAAATAGACCCGCTAAAATCGTGTTGCTTAGATATTCGTTGTGCAAGACCGACACGAACACTCATCGCAAAACGCCTCTTTACAACCGTTATTCAAGAACACGCACTTCCATATTCCTTATCAGATATCGAAACTCTATGCGAGCAAAACGGTAATGATATTCGGCAAATTCTGAACTTCCTACAATTCTCATCTGTGACTCCTTCACTCAAGCATATAGGTATCAAAGACGAAATACAACGTGTGGATATTTTCTCTGCGACAGGGCGTTTATTTGGTCAATACGGTACGATTTACGACCGGTTAAACATGGCGTTCGTGGATTTTGGAATGATTCCATTAATGGTTGCCGAGGGTTATATTGCAGCGGCTGGGAAAACTACGAGCGGTGCATTATCGCGTTGTATTCGTGCAGCTGAGTTTATTGGTAGCGGTGATATTCTTGACCGTGCTATGTACCGAACAATGAATTGGTCACTTTTACCCAACATACTTATGAACTCGGTTGCGGCGGCTGCTGCCACAGATGGTCCTGCTCCGTTCCAAATCTTTCCTTCGTGGCTCGGTAAAAATTCACGACGTGGAAAACACCGTCGTTTGACAGCAACACTACGACAGAATGCCCGTTGTTCATCCGTTACAGATGAACTTGAGAGTCGTGAAGTATTGCGACAACGGTTATTTCGCGGATGCGATGGAAAAACTATTGTGGGTGATTTAGTTGGACTCGGATTGACACGCGATGATATGTTGGAAACCTTAGTCGAAACTGTATTTACAGGCGATGAAGGAAGTGTGAAATTGGATACGAAGATAAAAAGCGCTATTACGCGCGAATGGAAAAAGCGGGGGCTTGATGAAGCCTATGTAAAACGTAGTGGCATCGTAGATTCTGACACGGAATATGATGGTGATGACGTAGTAGAGGAACTTTGTGCGGATTTTGGATCTTTGGATGTTTGATTTTAGTTGTCAAAAAAGTTTTGCAAACTATTTTACAAAACTTTTTTAGATTTTTTTTTTGGTTTTTGTTTTTTGGGTTTTTTTGGTTTTAGGGATTTTGGGTTTTTGGTTTTTTGGTTTTTTGGTTTTAGGAATTTTGGAATTTTGGGTTTTTGGGATTTTAGAACTTAGACATCGCCAGCCGCCTCGCCCAATCATCGCGCCTCGCAGCATATTCTACAGCATTGATACCTGGATTCATTCGCTCGCGCGCATCCCAGATTGTTTGCGCTTTGTGAATCGCGGCGCGCTTACACTCCGAAGCCGCCAATTCGTGCATTTGATATGCCGCAAACACCATCTGCTCAGTAACGACCCTATCGCCCGTACGATACGCAGCATTCAACTGTGCGTACTCGCGCTCCGCTTCGGATGCGAAGTCGTACGTATTCTGCGCCGCAATGGTCGCATCCGCAACCTCCGGTGACGCACGAATGAATTCCTGGCGCAACCTATGGTACTCAGAATGCTCCGGCATTGTGAAATGATGCTGTGCGCAGTACCAACGATAGCCATCGAAGAGAAGCGCGTTCTTGTCGCAGCGGTGTCCGTGTTTGTAGAAACGGCACGTGAGGAGGGACATTCTGATTATGCGAAAGGAAGGGAATAAAGCAAGAAAGCAAGAAGCAAGAAAGCAAGAAAGCAAGAAAGGAAGAAAAGCAAGAAAGAAGAAAGGAAGAAACGAAGAAACGAAGAAAGGAAGAAAGGAATAAGCACGCAAAAAAACGTTTTCAGCGATACTGTGATTCAATTTTTCCCGTATCCGATTACTTTGCTTCGTAGGGTGCTAAGATAAATTCCTGTTTCTGCTCGTCTATCAAATCCTCCAAAAGCATTTTTATTTCCTCACAAGGACCACTCGCATCAAACTTTTTTACGTAATAGGGTTTCCACAGAATCCAAAGTTTCTCTATAGCATCCTCACTGAATTTATAATGCTTATTCTCAAGTAAAAAGTCATCAAGAAGCCCGAGAAAATCGGTTTTGGTCCATTTACAAAATATATCGTCCTTGTCTTTTTTGAGTAGTTCGTAATTTGTGCGAAGCATTTCTAGTTCGTGCTCCAGTTCTCGAATACGCGATTGAAGGTATTGTGAGTCCATATCAGAAGCCATTGTATTCTTAGGTTTCACAACGGGAGTAGGATTCAATTTTTTACACGCTAACAAATGTTTTTTTTATTATTTTTTAATAAAAATAATAAAATTTAAATTGTGTAGTTTCAAGATTTCATAGGTTTACATCATCTTGAAGCCACCGGCGAGCTGCGAGCCGAGTGCCAAGCCTGCGCCCTGTCTGCTTGTAAGACCAATGCTGGGCGATAGTAAGTCAAGAATCGCGAAGACAACCGCCGCGACCGTCGCAACGACAACGATCTCCTCAACATGGGGCGCCTTGCGAGGAATGATAACCATCGCAACCGCAACCGCAAGACCCTCGAGGAAGTATTTAATCGCACGCGTAAGAAGTTCCGTTGCAGAGAAGCCGTCCATTTCGTATATTCGGGGCAGGGATTTTAATTTTCATAAAGTGCGTTAGAATCTAAAGATATAAGTATTGGGCAAACTCAGAACACAGACCATGGCAGCACCGGAAGAGAAAAAAGAAGTTTATTTGGAGGCAGATAAGGAAATTCCGGGGCAGCATTATGTTGCTCTGAGTTTTATCAGTCCCAATAAGGTACTCAAAAACAAGGATGTGTTCCTATTTAGCGAATTTCTCAAAGATTACGAGGTTCAATATAAAATCCGGGCAACGGAAAGTTTCTTGATGGCACAGGTTGCGAAAGTACAAGAGGCGGCATCGAAGGCACAAGATGTACTTGAGAATCTTGTACTCCGTACGACGGCTGTAAGTGGTGATGACTTATCCGGGGCTGTCGCAGTCTTTCGTGAACTTCGTACATCGCTGACGCGTGATACTGCGGCGGACCTTGAAGCGCACGTTCGTAGTGAGATGTCAGATTACAAAACGTCCGCTATTCAAGAAGCCTATGAAACCTTCCTCTTCAAACACCGGAAGCGTCTTGAGGAGGAATTTTATGCCGCCAACGAATTCCGTACAACGGTCCAGGGTCTTAAAATTCGCGGTGTATATGATACATACAAGGAGGCAATGGGTCGCGCAAAATCGCTACAAACGCTTGACCCGTCCTTTAATGTATATATCGGACAGGTCGGATTTTGGCTGCCTTGGGATCCTGAGCCGAGTGATATGCAAGACCAAGAGTATGCGGATGACCAACTCAATCAACTCATGAAGAAATACAAGGATAATGAGTCGCAACGCGACGAGTTTTATGCGAAGACGAAACAAGAACGCGTAGGAGGTTCTAAGACGCGTCCCGCAGGTGTGACGGAGGCTTCTGTACCGCCGTCTGATATGTTTGGTGGCGAGGACCTAGCTATTGCGAGGAGGCGCGAACGCAGCGCTGCATCTGCGACTGGTTCTGCGTCCGCAACTCCTGAGAATACAATTACAGCGTAAAAATTTGATTCCTCATTGACTACATAATGACTGTTTAGAACACCCATTATGTACACTTTATTCATACAACCCGAAACCGAAGATGCGAAGACATTCTATAGTGAAATCGCAGCAAAATATATGAGTCGCGAGTATGCGGAACGCGATTCAGGATTTGACCTTATTTGCGATGCTGCGATTGTACCGATTGATGCGCGCGGCGTTCGCTTGAATTGTCTATGTAAAGCCGCACTCTTTAATCACGAGTTGAATATCTTTCAAGGCTATTATCTTATTCCGCGGTCATCGCTTGCCAAAACGACACTTCGCCTCGCGAATTCTATTGGTGTCATTGATGCAGGATATCGTGGTACGCTACTTGCCGCAGTTGATAATCATCCTATCGGTTTATCGGGTAATTTCAAAATCACATTGGGTGATAGGTATTTCCAAATTGTAACACCTGGATTGCTGCCCTTTACGAATGTTCAAATTGTAGATAGGATTCCAGGTGGAGCAACGATACGTGGTGAGGGAGGATTTGGAAGTACTGGGAAATAAGGTAGGATAATTCTCGAAAAAATTGATACTGCTAACAAATTATCACATTTTTCAAATAAGCATGAATACGAAACCTCTAGAACTTCCATTAGATATCGGAGAACTATCTGTAGCCGGATATAGACAACTTGCGTTTTATGAATTGAAAACAGTCTTTCAAGGGTCTATATCAATTTACACAATCTGTAATGGAGTCATGATACGAGGATACATTGTATCGTATCAAGAGATACGAAAAAACAATGAACCTGTTCTCTATATTGGCATACGTACTGGTAATATAGGCGAACCTAGACTTCTAACAATTCCGAATACAATACACTGTTTTGTGTATCCGAATGATGTGCCGCATACAACGCGTGTATATGAACGCACTCGTGAAGGAGCCCCACTTACAGACGATGTTTCTGCTACTATTGAGAAAAGTATTCACGAAACAGCAAAAGAACGACGTATTCTTCCCGTTCAAAAATGGTTTTACCAAAAATTTGAATCAAATGGATATTAATACCTATGCTGCTAGAATGGATACACTTGATTATGCTGTCGGTTTAGGTGGATGGATAGGATTTGCTTTTCTAGTTGGTAAAGCTATACAAGGTCCTATTGATATAAGTACGATTGTATTACTACCGTTAATCACAATGTTCATGACATTTATTGTCTTGAATATTATAAAAGGATTCATCTATCTATTGGTTTGGATCTTGGCACTGATGTTTCGTGCTGATATCTTTCTAGTCGTATTTACCGTCTTTATGAGCGGGTTATTAGTTTTCGTTATTCGTTCAACAATTATGATGATACATATAGCGAACATTGATACCGTTGATTGAGGTAAAAGGGGGTAGCCCATTGTAGCCCATTAGTATTTACGAACCTGTACCAACGGTCCCTTACGCTCTACGCCACCTGTTGTCATCGGTGTTCCCGTTTCACCTGCGGCTTCCGCCAACTCTTTTTGCCGTTCGTATTCTGCCGATTTAATCCAATGCTCGCGCGACCCGATTTTAAAATCCGGATGCGGTGTCGCTTTGTACCAAAATACACAATCCTCAATACGATTCGTTTTTGCACCGTTATGGATAACTAAACATTCGTAATTTTCGGTGCATTGGTCCATGATTTGACAGAAGAGTTCAAATGTTGGGAAAATACCTGCGAATTGCTCATAGATACGACGGCGCGCAGAAACCTGATTTTCACGTAAAATAAATACATAATCCACTTGACCACGCAATACAGGTGGAATACCCATTACGTACTGTAACGCAAGAATATACAGAAGCCCGTAGTGACGACCATTCATAAATAACGACCGAATATTACGATCGGTAATCCATTTATTGTCGTACATACAGTCGTCCATCACGATAAAGGAACGACGGTCTAGTGCACTCGTGCCACGTATCTCTTTCTCTTTACGAATCTGTTTCGTAATCGCATCTTGGCGTTTCAACACATTTCCGATAATATTCGAATTGAATTCTTCGTGAATAAAGAGACTCGGAACGATCGTTGAATAGAAAGCGTTAGCACCTTCTGTACCCGATATGACTGTTCCTATAGGAAAACGTTGTTTGTGCCACATTAAATCTTTAATCAAGAACGATTTACCCGTTCCACGACGACCAATAAAAATAACAACGGAATCATCGGGAACCATTGCCATATTGAATTTAGAAAGCCGGAGATTGAAAGTTGGTTTCGCAACATCAGTCATCGCGGGCATAATTGCGCTCAAGGTTGCTGCGGGTGCTGTCATTTCTGATACTTATCAATTTGTTTTTTATTAGGACGATACTGCGTACATTCCATAAATATAGACCCGGCATACCGTTTAGAAATGCCAGTGAATCGTGGACGAGGTCGTGGGCAAGTTCAAAGAGGAAAAGGAAATCGTGGAGGTCCTACTGCTCAAAAACCAGCAGTTCAAAAATATCACATTGCGGCTCCCGCTGTATCTGAACTTCCAACATCTCTTCTCGTATCTCCGTCTTCGTCGGGTATTCCGGCGCAAATTCTTGCCGCTTTTCCTGAATTTAAGAAAGCGCAACCGTTTTTTTCGGCACTTGAACGGATGCAACCCGAATTTGGAGGCTCAGCGACACGAAGCGCTAAATGCTGGCTCGGAATATCCGAAGACCGTATTTCATCTATTGAACGCAATAGTGAATCGCAATTCTTTGCAACGTTGAACCTCACAGATGGTTCTGAACAACCTGTCTTTGTAAAACGGATCCATTTGATTGACCCAATTTGTACAATGGAAGGTGATTACGTACTTCCAGAAGACGGTGCTTTACCGGCTCCAAGTGATTTATGGCGACAAATGCTCAAAAAACTCAACGACCCAATGAACGAAGCCTATGTAGATACCTTATTTGCGGCTATTGCGAATCGCCTTGTTGAATCTAAACTATCACCGCACTGGTGTCGTTGTTTTGGTACATTCGGTGCGCGTGTAGATACCTATCTATTCAATATCACCGAGGAATACAATTCGATGTGTAAGGAATCGTGGTGGTTTCGCAATCAACGACTTGGTTTGTTTAAACTTCACGCCGATGATGTCGCTATGCATACACCGTCATTTGTAGCGAGCGATAGCCTACCGATGAATCTCGGGGACTTTGAAACATTAGAGGACGGTGACCCGTGTATTGTTGAAACTGCCGCATCGTCTTCTGAGAATCATATTGAAAGCCAGAACCAGACCCAGAACCAGAACCAGAACCAGAACCAGGAACCGGTTATGGTTCTTGAAAACACCGATCCCGTTGTTTTATCAGTTCCGAAAGTTCAATTGAAGAAAATGGCAGATACGAGTGAAGAAACCGATTCATATTCATCATCGGATTCCAGTGAAAGTGAGATTCAAGAACATCACGTTGAATTCGCGAATTTCCCTGTTCAAGTTACACTCTTAGAACGTGCAGAAGGTACATTAGAGGACCTTATGGAAGCAGAAGATGAAGACGAAACGCTCTTAGAAAGTAAAGAGACTCGTTGGACTGCGTGGATGTTCCAAATTATTGCTGCTTTATCTGCGGCACAGCACTTTTTTGGTTTCGTACATAACGATTTACATTCCAATAATGTTATGTGGTCTGTGACCCCTTTGACCCATTTGTTTTATCGTGTTCGTAAAGGGAAATCGGTTACGGTTTTACGTGTTCCGACCTTTGGAAAAATAATGAAAATTATTGATTTCGGACGTGCGTCCTTTCATTTACCAGACCCTGCCGGTTTTTTCATTAGTGATGCGTTTTTCCCTGGAAATGACGCAGATACGCAATACAATTGCGAGCCATTTTACGAAGAAGGTAAAAAAGTAGAACCCAATCCGTCGTTTGACTTGTGTAGATTATCGGTATCTATGCTTGAATCGCTGTATCCAGAACGTCCTGATGCGACTACACCTATTAAAATTATGACACGCGAAGGTTCAAAACTCTATCCAGAAACAGTATCCCCTGTTTATAATCTTTTATGGGAATGGTTGCAAGATGATTCAGGAAAAAATGTATTGAGAGAACCGAATGGAAACGAACGGTATCCTGATTTTGATTTATATCGTGTTCTTGCCGCGGAAGTTCATAAAGCCGTGCCTGCGTTACAGATTGAAAAACCTATCTTTATTGGATATCGTATAGAGGATAAGGATATTCCTGCGGGGTCTGATGTATATGATTTGTTTTTATGAAAACAAAAAGTTGAAACGACTTTCCTCACGTTTCTTACTTCCTACAAATGCCTTCAATGATTCGATGTCTTAGTTTACTTTTCAAATCCCTTTTCTCTATGTGTAGATGCTTTCCGCAAACACAGAAAACACAGAAAAGTGCTCGTGATGAGTTTGTTGCGGCGGGTGTTGTATTCACAAACGGAACCCATATCCTCGCAGGATATCAACCGAATAAAAAGAAACCTTGTATTAGCGGTATAGGAGGTATGAAAGAAGACGGTGAAACGTATTACGAAACCGCACTACGTGAAACATTTGAAGAATTGTTTGAACTATACGATGTTCCAGATACACTTATTCACAAAATACGCGAAACATTACAACCACTTGACATAATATTTACAGAGGACTATGTGAATATTATATTTACATTTACGGATTTAGAAACACTTCTTGATTTGATGAAACTCTATTCTATGAAATCGGATTTGTATGACGACATACCTAACAATCTTCACGATTTCATATTCAAACGCAAACGGTTGAATACCAAAATGGAAATCTCACATTTGTGTATTTTACCGTTAGTCAATCATGACATATCGGTGCCCTTTATTGATCCGAATTTTCAGAGTGATTTAGCGAACATTCAGCGGCTATGGTAAGGGGATTAGGGTTGGATAGCTCCAATTTATACTATATGAAATAACAGTAAAATTAGTATTATAAACAGAAATGTAATTTATGTTTATACTATGTGAATTATACTAATCTATATTCTTGGATTTCATTAGAGGGGTTACGAAAGGGGGAGATATTCCCTTTAAAGGGGATGGCACTTCGCTGTGAAATTGTTCTAATTGCTTCTCACAATCATGATTTGTATTATCTATAATACAATGTATGGGCTCTTTCGCAATACATTCCTCGGCTTTATTATAGGGTTCACTATTATTGTTAATTACGCGAATACGATGAATTCCTGTACCTGAAAACACCGTGCGTAAAACATTGTATTCATTTGAAAAACGCCAATCTTCCAGAATCCATTCTTGGGTTTCAGGATGTGCCTTAATTTCCTCAATGACACGTTGTACCCAAACATCATCGCCGTGTTTTCGTTTCATAGATTCGGCATGAAGAATGAGTAAATCACGAACTGTAAAAATACCGTGTGTTGATTCAACGATTTTATTTTTACCTTCCTGTGTTTCAAACATCTCTCTTTCAATATCGTATTTCTCTGCGACGAAATCTTTTACATGTTTCGCAAATGCGGTGATTTTCGCGGCGGGTCTCAATGTTTGTAGTGCCTTTGCTACGGTTGATTTACCTGCCCCGGCGAAACCTGAAATGAGAAAGATGTTCATTGATTGTTGCTAATGAATTTGTATTTAAATACTACTGGGCAATGTTGTAAAGTTTCTCTGTTCATTTGAAAAATTAACAGAGAAACTTTACAACTCGCCTTAATAGAATATGATAACTGGAGGCGCAGGTGGTCCAAGTGGTCGTGTATTCATTCCACTCTTCGCAGGTTCAGCAGTGAAAAATGTTGGAAAGGTAGGACTGATACCCGTTGTACATCCTATATCGCGCGAAATTATATATCATACGCACCCAGAAGATACAAATCCGAACTTATTACGTATTTCTGTTGAAGGTGTGTTAAAAGAATTCATTGATACAACCAAATGTGAAGGCGACCCACGATGTTTAGAAGCCTTATCGTACTTTAAAACCGAATCTGCTAAGCCGATTGCGTCTGTTGTAACTGATAGATTTCACCCCTTCAATGTGCACCTCAAATTTTCAGCTGATTTAAATATGAATATCAAAATTAGTGTTGAACGTCGTATGTTAAAATTATCAAGTGAAAATGCTACGTTATTTAATTATGTGTTCGATGGTTCAATTGAAAATACTGAAAAAACGATTCGCGCTATACTTCTCAATGTGCGTATGTACAGTGATACCTATCAAGCGTATTCGCAATTTATCAATGATGAACTTATAGCGTTACCCGACATAGTTATTGAAAATGCCGAAACAAATAAAATATCTCTTATGAATTCACTTACAGCTATATTTTTAAAACACCTTGAACAGCGATTTACTGCACATAATATTGCCATTATGTCTGATTTTTCAAAAACAGATACATCATCCAATAGTTTTTTAATAGATACTGAATTTTTAACAAATTTCTTTTATTATGTGCGCGATGGGAGTCCGATGACAGCCGAAGGAACTGAAGTATTCATACATAAATTTGATACTATTGCGAAACAAAATCCAAAAATAAATAAAGAGTCAGGATTGACTATACTTCAATGGCGAAAACTCTATACCGATTTCTTTAAAGAGATTATCCACGATAAAGATATTTTTTCAGAATACCCAGGGTCGTATTTAGCTGCGCAGATTCGTAATGATGAAATCTTGTTTATGAAACCTAGCGAAGATAGACTATTTATAGCAGTCTTTCTAAAAATGATTACAGATAAATATCCTGTAAGTAAAGTTGGATTCAATGGAAATAATATTGACGAAATGATGGATTTTGTGAAATTTGTTATACTTCGTTTTTTCCGCGAATTATACGAGTTTTCCATTCGTTTGAAAAAACGCGATATTCGTATTTCATCGAATGCTGCTCGTTATATTGAAATATTGAATAGTGTGTTTGAAGCACGTGGTATCTTTTTGGCAGAACCTACCGCTACAAATGTAAAACGGCTCGGAAAACGTCCTTATTTTATTATACCGGATGGTGAAATATTTATTGGAACTTTATTTACGGCAGCACGCGATGATAAATCCATTGATGAATTGATTGAAGAAGGAAGGGCACAGGTATATTGGTGGATTGCGCAACGAAATGACAGGTTAGCCAAAAAACGAAGCAATGAAGAAACCGCCAAACGACAAGCTGAGAAAAATGCCGAAAACGCATTAAGGTCCTTACTTGAATCGGAAAATATGGCAGCGAAAAAAACTCTTGAAAAAGAACAGGGTAAGAAAGCGAAAAAGGATGCTGTTGCTCAACGAAAAGTAGAAGCGGCAAGGCTCGCAGAGGTAGCAAGGCTAGCAGAGGTAGCAAGGGTCGCAGAGGTAGCAAGGGTAGCAGAAGTTACAGAAGCAGCAAGGGTCGCAAAAGCGGCAAAACATAACGCGAATGCTAAAAGGCTAGCAGAAGAAGCGAGGTTAGCAGAAGAGGCAAAACGTAACGTGAACGCTAAAAGGCTCGCAGAAGAAACGAGGCTCGCAGCAGTCGCGGCAAAACGTAACGCGAATGCTAGGAATGCTGCGACTACTGCGACTACTGCGACTACTGCGACTACTGCGACTACTGCGACTACTGCGACTACTGCGACTGCAGCAACTACTG
>Ga0209190_1001610_pt1 | contig 15660 bp, 14 predicted proteins | sample M_140205_XF_Meta_FD_187315 | JGI IMG/M metagenome (GOLD analysis project Ga0209190, IMG submission 187315) | Freshwater microbial communities from Lake Montjoie, Canada to study carbon cycling - M_140205_XF_MetaG (SPAdes) (version 2) | ecosystem: Environmental > Aquatic > Freshwater > Lake... | reverse complement strand
GCGTGTGGATCGACCGCCGCAACAATGCACCGCACATGCCGCGATCAGCCGCCGGGCTGAAGCGGGTAGATCAACTTTTCTACCGGATAGCCGGCGGACTTGAGTTCGCTGACGATCATCGCCTTGTCGGCGGCGGCCATGGACGGTTTACGTGACATAATCCAGGCGTAGGTGCCGCGGGGCGTCACCATCACGAACCAGTCCAGCGTATCACTGCGGTCAATCACCCAATATTCCTGTGTGAGCACCTTAAAGAAGGTCAGCACGAACTTGGCGTTGTTGCTCCCCGGGGTGATCTTGCCAGTGGGATCGAAGGTTTTTAGCGGGCCGTTAAGGGCACCGACGTGACAGGTCTGCAAAAGACTGAACTCGCCGTTGGCGGCGTTGGAGAACTGGGTCACACCGCCCTCGCAGTCCTTCTGGCTTTTGGTCGGTAGGCGGGCGATCTCGTACCACTTGCCGGTGAAAAAGGCCGGCGACACGGGCTTAGAGGGTTGCGGCGCCGCAACACCTGCAGCGCTCACCTGTCCCACCATCAGGCAGGCCATTAGCAGCGCAGTGACCGTCGTCTTCATGGCCAAGTCCAGTCTTCCAAACGCCTCACAAGCGCCGCCCAGGCGACGCACTCACGGCTGTGCCGCGGACCACCTCCCTAACAGGCAGAATATAGCCCTAACAAGAACCGAGCTATCCTGCGGGATCCAACCTCAACCTCGGCCCGCTATCCCGTCAAATGCATCGATTGGGGGTATGCTTGGGCAGATGATTCGCAGGTGGGCGAAAGCGTTGGGATGAATTCCCAGTATCTGATCCTGGCCGCGGCGGGCGGCGCGGTATGCCTGGCCATCTGCGCGACGCTGTGGGCGCTGGCCCAGCGACGGCGCCTGGAGGCCGTGATCGACAGCCTCAATGCGAAGATGTCGCGCATGCAGGAAGACGCCCTGGCAGCCCATGCAAGCGCCGAGGCCTTCGATTCGGCCCTACTGGCGGTGGAAGACGGTGCGGCCCATCTGGCCACGGGCGAAGACAGCCTGGAAGCCTGCGCCAAGGTTCTGGGCGTGGACACGGTGTCGGCTCAGGCCGTGGTCAATGCCCTGATGCGGGGCGATCCCGACCATGCGCGGCGCCTGCGGGCCTTGTTCGAGCGGGGCGAGCCCTGTGCGTTTGAAGCGCGCGGTCCGGCTGGCGTGGTGTCGGTCGAGGGGCGGGCGGCGGGTGCCTTTGCCTGGTTGCGCCTGGCCGCGCTGGCTGGCGGTGCCGACGTGCTGCCCACCGCAGCGCGGTTTGCAGCCCTGCTCGATGCCCGGCCTGAGCCGGCCTGGATCGCCGGTGGCGACGGCAAGCCGCAATGGGGCAACCGCGCCTGGCTAGCTGCGGCCCAGGCCGAGTCCATATCGCAGGCCCTGGCCAACGGACATAGTTTGGACGCCGCCGCCGATGCCCTGGCCGCCGAGGCCGCCAACCTGGGCACAGCCCGCGAGACCCTGCGCTGGACCTCGCTGGGCGGTCGCCGCCGCGCGCTGCGCTTTGTGGCCGAGCCGCTGGAAGGCGGTGGCGCAGGCGTCTGGTCCTTCGACGTCACACCGGCCGAGGAGATCAAGGAGACACTCAAGCGCCAGATCGAGGCGCATGACGAGACCCTGAACCACATCGCCGAGGCCGTGGCGATCTTCGGCGCGGGTAAGCGGTTGATGTTCTATAACGCCGCCTTTGCCTCGCTGTGGAACCTTGAACCCGCCTGGCTTTCCGACCGCCCAACCCACGGCGAGGTGCTCGACCGCCTGCGCCAGCGCCGCCGCCTGCCTGAGACAGTGGACTATGCCTGCTGGCGGGCCGAGGAGCTGTCGCGCTACGAGGCCCGCGGCCCGCTGGCCGATGATGTCTGGATCCTGCCCGATGGCCGCACCTTGCACGTGGTGCGTCAGCCGCACCCGCTTGGCGGTCTGGTATTCCTGTTTAGCGACATCACCGGCGAGCTTCGGCTCAAGGCGCAATACAACGCTCAGATTCAGGTGCAACAGGCCACGCTCGACAAGCTGAATGATGCCGTGGCGGTGTTCGGCTCTGAGGGGCGGCTGCGGCTGCATAATGAGGCCTTCGCTCGTTTCTGGAACGTCACCCCCGCCCTGCTCGATGGCGCAGGCGATTTCGAGGGCGTGGTGCAACTCTGCACGCCGCGCCTGCACGACCCGGCCTTCTGGCGCGACCTTAAGGGCCGGGTAGCCGATCCTGATCCGGAGTCCCGCGCGCCGATGGTGGGCGAGGCCCGCACCAGCGACGACCGCATCGTGATCTACCAGACCAAGCCCCTGCCCGATGGGGCCACCCTGATAGCCTTTGCTGACGTCACCGACAATCGCCAACTGGAAAGCGCCCTTGCCGACCGCAGCCAGGCCCTGGCCGAGACAGAGCGGCTCAAGCGCGATTTTGTCGGCAACGTGTCCTATGAACTGCGCACGCCGCTCACCACGATCATTGGCTACAGCGAACTGCTGCAGGACCAGGGCGAGGGTCTGTCAGAGCGCGGCAAGGGCTATGCCGCAAGCGTGCGCGGCGCGGCCATGCAGCTGGCCCGCTCCATCGAAGACGTGCTCGACATCGCCCAGATCGACGCCAACGAAATGGTGCTGGCCAACGACGAGAATAAGGCGCTCGACCTGCTGGAGCAGGCCGCTGCCCGCTGGTCTGCCCAGGCTGAGGGGGCCAAGGTCGAAATCATCACCGACTGCGACGACACGCTCTATTACATCCGTGGCGATGCCAGACGCCTGGCCCAGACTGTGGACCATCTGATCGAGAACGCCCTGCGCCTGACCCCAGCGGGGGGGCGCATCACCCTCAGCGCGCAACGGGCGGTGGGCGAGGTGCGCCTGCAGGTTTCCGATACTGGCCGCGGCATACCGTTCCACGTTCAGCCCTATCTGTTCGACCGTTTCGTTGGCCGTGATCGTGGCGGCGCAGGGTTGGGATTGGCGCTGGTCAAATCCTTGATCGAGCTGCACGGCGGCTGGGTCGAGGTCCAGAGCGAACCGGGCCAGGGGGCGGTCTTTACCTGCCATCTCCCCGAGGACGTGCAGGCGCAGGGCGTCGCCCAGGCCGTACTGCATTTTTGATGCGCCTTGGCTTGGAGCCGGGACCTCGACAATCCTGTTCCTCCCGGCGTACGACAGGCGCAATACGCTGCTGTCGTACGTTTCGATCCTGTTAACTTGAACCGCGAGGACGCCATGGCCAAACCGCCCCCCAAGCGCCTGTCCGACCTCAAGCCGGCTGCCCCGCCGCCGGGGGCCTATGCCAAGGCCTCGCCGAAGATGGCGCGGATGAAGCCGGGCAAGGTGCTAACCGCCGCCGAGAAGGCTGCCTTCCTGGCAAGCCGGCCCGACCTCAAGCCCAAGGCTTAGGACGGCGCGCGTGACTGCGTCCGCCGAAATTGTCCGCACCCTGATGCGCCAGTCCACGGCCGCCCTGGGTACAGTGATGCAGACAAGCCCTTACGTTTCCCTGGTGCTCACCGCGCTAGACGCCGATGGCGCGCTGCTGCTGTTATCTGATCTCGCCCAGCACAGCCGTAACATCGCGGCACACAGCCGCGTCTCCCTGCTGTTCGACGGCACGGCTGGGCTGGAGGACCGGCTGACTGGCGCGCGCGTCACCCTGATCGGGACCATCGCACAGATCGATGCCGACGAGTCCGCCAGAGCAGCCTATGTGCAAGCCCACCCGTCGGCGGCGATTTATATAGGCCTTGGCGACTTCCACCTCTACCGCGTCACCGTTGAGCGGGCGCATCTGGTGGCCGGTTTCGGCCGCATCGAATGGCTAGAGGCCAGCGCCCTGACGGGCTGAACCCGCGTCACGCGGGCCCGACTGGATTGGTTCTGCTTTGCATTGACCAATGAAAAAGGCGGGTCCGTTGCCAGGCCCGCCCCCTTCAAACCGATGTCGTCCAGGCCTTAACCCGGCTGTTTGGCCTTGGCAGGGATCGAGGCCAGATAGGCGGTGATGGCGATTATCTCGTCATCCGTCATCTTCGAGGTCACCGGACCCATCAGCTGCGCCGCCTTGCCTTTGCGCGCGCCCTGACGGTAATCGTTCAGCTGGCGCGCCATGTAGCTGGGCGAACGCGATGTGATGGCCGGCACGAAGGCGATGCCGTTTAGGTCGGCCGCATGGCAGGCAGAGCAGGCATATTTGCCCACCAGCGCCTTGCCCTTGGCGATCGAACCCGGCGGCACATAGGCGATGAACGAGGAATGCGGATCGCGCAGCACGTCGGTCGCCTCACTATTGACCGGCACCTCGACGATGCGTTGGCCAATCGGCTCCTTGCCGGCTTCGGCTCCTTCAAGCGGCAGATACAGACCTGCAGCGCTCTTCACCTTCGGGGCGGTCGGGCTCTCGACCACCTTGATCCACGGCGTCCAGGCAATCGCGGCGAAGTAGTCGGCCGAGGCCTTGATCTCCTCGTCGGTCATCTGTTTGGCGATATTGGCCATGGTGGCCGCATTGCCCTTTTGCGGCTCGCTGCTCTTGCGTGCGCCCGACTTGAAGTCGTTCATGGTGTCGATGAAGTACTCTGTACTCAGGCCCGATATTGGCGCGTTCTCGGCCCGGCCCTTGCCGTTGGGATAGTGGCACAGCGAACAGGCGATGACGCGGCGGGTCTGGTCGCCCTTTTGCACGATCGACGGCATCACGGGGTGCTCGTTGGGGTACCAGTCCGCCGGGCCATCGGCCCCGCCGCGGATCTGAGCGCGGGTGAAGCCCTGGGCGGCGCCCGGCAGGCTATAGACCTTGGGGTCCACCGGCGGCGGTGTGGCGGGCGGGGGCACAGGCACGGCGATGGCATAGGCCCACACCGGCTTCTGGAACTTGCTGGGATCATACGGCGGCGGACCGCCAGCACCGCCTGCCGGCGGCTGCGCCGAGGCGGCCAGAGCAAACAGAGTGCCCGCGGCACCCGCAATGAGTGCGATTTTACGAATGTTCATTGGCCGTTTCCCCCTACCCGACAAGACATGCAGCGAGCGCTGCAGCCGGTTGGCCTAGCTAGGTCATAAAAGGCAAGAAAGGCAAGGGTACGCAGCTGCCCCTACCGCTGGCTCTCCGGCAGGCGCACGAGCAGGCCGTCCAGCGCATCTGTCACCTTGATCTGGCAGGACAGGCGGCTATCGGGCGCAACGTCTTCGGCGAAGTCGAGCATGCTCTCCTCCATCGCTGACGGCTTGCCAGTCTTTTCGCGCCAGGCTTCATCGACATAGACGTGGCAGGTGGCGCAGGCGCAGGCACCGCCGCAGTCGGCATCGATGCCCCGAATGCGATTTTTCACCGCCCCTTCCATCACGCTCCAGCCGGTCTTGGCCTCGATGGTCTGTTCGGTGCCGTTAGGCTGTATATAGGTGATCTTCGCCAAGGCTTAGATGACCCGGTCGACCATCATCTTCTTCACCTCGGCGATGGCCTTGGCGGGATTCAGGCCCTTGGGGCAGACCTGGGCGCAGTTCATGATGGTGTGGCAACGATACAGCTTGAACGGATCTTCCAGGGCATCAAGCCGCTCGCCGGTGGCCTCGTCGCGGCTGTCGATCAGCCAGCGATAGGCGTGCAGTAGGGCCGCCGGGCCCAGGTACCGGTCGCCGTTCCACCAATAGCTGGGGCAGGAGGTCGAGCAGCAGGCGCATAGGATGCACTCATACAGCCCGTCCAGCTTTTCGCGATCACTCTCGCTCTGCTTCCACTCATTGGCCGGCTCTGGCGTGGTGGTATGCAGCCAAGGCTCGATCGAGGCGTACTGAGCGTAGAAGATAGTTAGGTCTGGGATAAGGTCCTTCACCACCGCCATGTGCGGCAGGGGGCTGATCTGCACGGCCTTGCCCGGCACCTCGGCCCAGCCGTGGGTGCAGGCCAGGGTATTGCGGCCGCCGATGTTCATGGCGCACGATCCGCAAACCCCTTCGCGGCAAGAGCGGCGGAACGCCAGGGTCGGGTCGATGGTGTTCTTGATGTAGATCAGGGCGTCGAGCACCATCGGGCCCACGGCGTCCACCGGCACGTCGTAGGTATCCCAGCGGGGGTTGCCGCCCGCCTCGGGATCATAGCGATAGATGCGGAAGCTCTTCACCGCCTTGGCACCACCCGGGGCGGGCCAATGCTTGCCGGCTTTGACGACGGAGTTCTTCGGAAGGGCGAGTTCGGCCATCAGGCGAAATCCTTAGAGTCTGACATAACAGCGCAGATCGGAGACATGGCGGTCAGTACACCCGCGACTTGGGCGGGATGTAATCGATGTCCTTGCTCATGGTGTAGTTGTGCACCGGGCGGTAATCGACCTTCACCTTGCCCGTGGTCTGGTCGAGATAGGCCAGGGTGTGCTTCATCCAGGTCTTGTCGTCGCGGTCGGGGAAATCCTCCCGCGCGTGGGCGCCACGGCTTTCGGTGCGGTTGTTGCCGCTTTCCACCGTCACCACGGCCTGGGCGATGAGGTTTTCGAATTCCAGCGTTTCCATCAGGTCGGTGTTCCAAACCAGGCCCCGGTCGGAAACCTTGATGTCGGATTTCTTCTGCCACAGCGCTTGCAGGCGGTTGCAGCCGTTCTGCAGGCTATCGCCGGTGCGGTAGACGGCGGCGTCTTCCTGCATGATGGCCTGCATCTCGGCCCGCAGTTCAGCGGTCGGGGTGCTGCCGTCGGCGTTCCGGAAGCGTTCCAGCCGCGCCACGTGCGGATCGGTCTGAGCCGCTGTCAGCTCGGGCTGGCTGGCACCGGGCTTGAGGATCTCGCCCAGGCGCAGGCCAACGGCGCGGCCGAACACCACCAGGTCGATCAGGCTGTTAGAGCCCAGGCGGTTGGAGCCGTGCACGGAAACGCAGGCCGCCTCGCCCACGGCGAACAGGCCGGGCACAACGCTGTCGGGCTCCTTGCCCTTCAGGGTCACGACCTCTCCGTGATAGTTCGTCTGTAGGCCGCCCATGTTGTAGTGCACGGTCGGGATCACCGGGATCGGCTGCTTGGTCACGTCCACGCCGGCGAAGATGCGCGCGGTTTCGGAAATGCCCGGCAGGCGTTCGGCCAGGATCTTGGGGTCCAGGTGGTCGAGGTGCAGGAAGATGTGGTCTTTCTTGGGGCCCACACCACGACCTTCGCGGATTTCCAGGGTCATGGCGCGGCTCACCATGTCGCGCGGGGCCAGATCCTTCACGGTGGGCGCATAGCGCTCCATGAAGCGCTCACCTTCGCTGTTGGTCAGATAGCCGCCCTCGCCGCGCGAGCCTTCGGTGATCAAACAGCCCGAACCGTAAATGCCGGTGGGATGGAATTGCACGAATTCCATGTCCTGCAACGGCAGGCCCGCCCGCAGCGCCATGCCGCCACCGTCGCCGGTGCAGGTGTGGGCGCTTGTGGCGCTGAAATAGGCCCGGCCATAGCCGCCGGTGGCCAACACCGTGGCCTGGGCGCGGAAGCGGTGCAGGGTGCCGTCGTCTAGCTTCCAGGCGGTGATGCCGACGCAGACCCCGTTTTCCATGATTAGGTCGAGCGCGAAATACTCGATGAAGAACTCGACGCTCTTGGACAGCGACTGGCCGTACATGGTGTGCAGCATGGCGTGGCCGGTGCGGTCAGCCGCCGCGCAGGTGCGCTGGATCGGGGCTTCGCCATAGTTGCTGGTCATGCCACCAAAAGCGCGCTGGTATATCTTGCCCTCAGGGGTACGGCTGAACGGCACGCCCCAGTGCTCTAGTTCGTAGACCGCTGCAGGCGCATTGCGGACCATATATTCGATGGAGTCCTGGTCGCCCAGCCAGTCCGACCCCTTGACGGTATCGTACATGTGCCAGCGCCAGTCGTCCTTGCCCATATTGCCGAGGCTGGCGGAGATACCGCCCTGGGCGGCCACCGTGTGGCTGCGGGTCGGGAAGACCTTGGTAATGCAGGCCGTCTTCAGACCCTTTTCGGCCGCGCCGAGCGCTGCGCGCAGGCCCGAACCGCCGGCACCGACAACCACGACATCGAAGGTGTGGTCGATGAATTCATAGGCGGCCATCAGAAGGCGACTCCAACCGAGGTGGCGAGGGCCACTTTCAACAAGGCGACAATGGTGGCGACGCCAAATCCAAACCAAACAAAAGCGTTCAACAGCAGCAAGGTAACCAGGGTGCTGCGGCGGTGAATGTAGTCCTCAATGATAACCGCCATGCCCATGCCCATATGATAAAAAGACAGGCCGGCGAACAGCAAACTGAACGTCAAATTGAGCGGATGATGCAGCCAGGCCACAGCACCCTCATAACCCATGGGGGCGACGCGCAAGGCGGCGAAGACCGCCCACAGCGCCAGGGGCACCAGGGCCACAGACGTAACCCGTTCGGCGATCCAGGTGGACACGCCATGCTTAGCTGAACCAAGGCCAGCGGCGCGCGAACGCGGTGTGCGATAGCTGGTCATGTCTAGAGGCCCCCCGTCATACCGGCGATGATCCAGGTGGCCGCCGTTGCAGCCACGGTGAAGGCGATCACCACGATGGCGGTCAGGTCCGAAAATTTTGGATCAAACGCCTTGCCAGCGTCCCACACCAGGTGCCGAATCCCGTTGGCCGTGTGGTAGAAAATCGCGGCGGTCAGGCCCAAGAGTAAGATCTTACCGATCGGCCCGCCCAGCAGCGCCTTATAGCCGGCGTAGCACTCGGGCCCCACAGCCAGGCAGATCGCCCAGGCGGCCAAAATCAGCGCCCCAGCGTAGAGCGACACGCCACTGGCGCGGTGCAGAATGGACGACAGCATGGTCGCGTGCCAGCGCCACACCGTCAGGTGGGGCGATGTCGGCCTATCTGGCAGCCGCCGCACATTATCGCTCATGCCTTCACCCCAACTGAAGATGGATTTCCGTCTGCCTTTTAGGCTTGCAACGAAAGGTGTCAACGAAAGCACAGCGATCAGACGCATTTAACCGGACCAAGTTGTCACGCTTGAGTCATACCGCTCTAGCCGCTAAACCGGCGCGCCTTTTCAGGGTGGCTTTCAAGCATGCGATTCTGATTGTCGGCCCGATATGATAGCCTAGACCAATTGGGGGATTTTGTTACCGTGACCGCAACCGCCTCCATCCCAGGCATCGCGCCTGCCCCAACGAAACACGCCAAACTTATCGGTTGGGTGCATGAGGTCGCCGCCCTGGCCAAGCCCGACCGTGTGGTCTGGTGCGATGGCTCGGACGAGGAATGGACCCGCCTGACCGAGGAACTGGTCGCCGCCGGCACCCTCAAGCGCCTTAACCCCGCAAAGCGCCCCAACAGCTTCTACGCCGCCTCTGACCCGCGCGACGTGGCGCGGGTAGAAAGCCGCACCTTTATCTGTTCAGAAAAAGAAGACGACGCTGGTCCGACCAACAACTGGACCGACCCGGCGGAGATGCGCGCCACCCTAAACGGTCTGTTCGACGGTGCCATGAAGGGCCGCACCATGTATGTGGTGCCCTTCTGCATGGGCCCGCTGGGCAGCAAGATCAGCGCACTGGGCGTTGAAATCACCGACAGCGCCTATGTGGCGATCTCGATGCGAGTCATGACCCGCATGGGCAAAGCGGCGCTGGAAGAAATGGGCGACGACGGCTTCTTCGTGCCGGCCGTGCACACCCTGGGTGCTCCGCTGGATGCCAGACAGGCCGACGTGGCGTGGCCCTGCAACGACAACAAATATATCGTGCACTTCCCCGAGAGCCGGGAAATCTGGTCCTATGGCAGCGGCTATGGCGGAAACGCTCTGCTGGGCAAGAAGTGCTACGCCCTGCGTATCGCCAGTGTCATGGCCCGCGACGAGGGCTGGCTGGCCGAGCACATGCTGATCCTCAAGCTGACCGACCCGGCCGGCGAGAGCAAATACATCTCCGCCGCCTTCCCCAGCGCCTGTGGCAAGACCAACCTGGCTATGATCCAGCCGACCATTGCAGGCTGGAAGGCCGAGACCATCGGCGACGACATCTGCTGGATGCGCCCGGGCGAGGACGGCCGCCTCTACGCGATCAACCCCGAGTTCGGCCTGTTCGGCGTGGCGCCGGGCACCGGTATGGCAACCAACAAGAACGCCATCGACGCCCTGCATTCGAACTGCGTCTTCACCAACGTGGCCCTGACCGACGACGGCGACGTATGGTGGGAAGGCCTAACCGATGCGCCGCCAGCGCACCTGACCGACTGGCGCGGCCGGCCGTGGACCCCCGACAGCCCCGAACCCGCTGCCCACCCCAATGCCCGATTCACCGTGCCCTGCAGCCAAGTGCCGGTCTGCGCGCCCGAGTGGGAAGACCCCAAGGGCGTGCCGATCAGCGCCATCCTGTTCGGTGGCCGCCGCGGCACGGCCGTGCCGCTGGTTACCGAATCCTTCGATTGGCAGCATGGCGTGTTCCTGGCCTCGAACGTGGCCTCGGAAGGCACGGCGGCCGCAGAAAACAAGGTGGGCGAACTACGCCGCGACCCGTTCGCGATGCTGCCGTTCTGCGGCTACAACATGGCGGACTATTTCGGCCATTGGCTCTCGATGCCGGAACGCGCGTCGAACCTGCCGAAGATTTTCTTCGTCAACTGGTTCCGCAAGGACATGCACGGCAAGTTCCTGTGGCCTGGCTATGGCGAGAATAGCCGCGTGCTGAAGTGGATCTTCGAACGCGTCGACGGCAAGGCCCAGGCTAAAGAGACCCCGATTGGCTATGTGCCGACCGCTGCCTCGCTGGACATTTCGGGCCTGACGCTCAGCGACCATCAGCTGTTCCTGCTGCTGACCGTTGACCCGTCGGTGTGGAAGGAAGAGGCTAGCCTGATCCCGTCCGCCTACGAAAAGTTCGGCAAGCGTTTGCCCAAGGCGCTTTGGGCCGAGCATGAGGCGCTGGTGAACCGGCTGGACGCTGTCCGGCAGGCACCTGTGGCCTCGGCCTAGCGTCATCGTCGCGGATTCGGGGCAAGGCCGGGCGGGCTAGCCCCGCTTGATCCCCATCAGGTAGGTCTCCGCCACAAGGCGGTCATCGCCGAGCAACAGCGCGGGAACCGCGGCGGCGGAGAACAAGATCAGCTTGCGGCGGGAGGGGCGCGGTACGGCGGGAAGCTTCCGAGCCTTAGGCGTTCAAGACAAGTCGCTTTGCGGTTATAGAGGGGCAATGAAAGCTCTACTGGTTCGCCGCCTTAGTGCCAACTACGCCATCGTAGTCGCTGCCGTAACCTTCCTGGCCCTGCTGACGGCCGCTGCCCTGCGCTCCTCGCCCGGCGTGATGATGCCGAACTGGGTGGCAGAATTTCGCTGGAGTCGGTCGATCATTTCCTTGGCCGCGGCCATCGGCATCTGCCTCTATGGCTTGGTCGGCCCATTCGCCGCAGCCCTGATGCAGGGGTTCGGCGTGCGCAAAACCTTAAGCTGGGCGCTCGGCCTGATGGCCACGGCAACTCTGCTCTCGTGTTTCATGACCCAACCCTGGCAGCTGATCGCCACCTGGGGCGTGCTGTCGGGCCTAGCCAGCGGTTGTGTGGCCACAGTGCTGGCAGCGACAATCGTGAACCGCTGGTTCGTGACCCGGCGCGGTTTGGCGATGGGGGTGCTAACCGCCAGCACGGCGACCGGCTCGCTGATCTTCATTCCGGTGATGGCCATGCTGGCCGGCCACGGCGGCTGGCGAATCGTCGCCATGGCCATCGCTGTCACGGCGGCGGCCCTCATCCCGCTGGTGCTGATACTGATGCCCGAGCGCCCGTCGGACATTGGCGCGCTGCCCTATGGCGCGACCGATGCCGCCGTGACCGCGCCCTTCAATCCCAACCCGCTGCGCAGTGCGCTAACCGCCCTGGTCGAGGCCAGTAAGACCCGAATGTTCTGGGTGCTGTTCGGCTCGTTTTTCGTCTGTGGCTTCACCACCAATGGTCTGGTCGGCACACACCTGATTTCGCTCTGCGCTGACCATGGCCTCGCCGAGGTCAGCGCTGGCGGGCTTATGGCTGTCATGGGGGCCTTCGACCTGGTCGGGACCACACTTAGCGGTTGGCTGACCGACCGATATGACAGCCGCAAGCTGCTGTTCGTTTACTACGGCCTACGCGGCCTCTCGCTGATCTACCTGCCATTCAGCGATTTTTCGCTTTGGTCGCTAGGCATGTTCGCCGTGTTCTATGGGCTGGATTGGATCGCCACCGTGCCGCCGACCCTGCGTCTGGCAACCCAGGCGTTCGGCCCGACTAAGGCACCGATCATCTATGGCTGGATCGCAGCCGGGCATCAGTTGGGCGCGGCCAGCGCCGCCTTCCTGGCCGGCTCCATTCGCCAGGCACAGGGCCAGTATCTTGAGGCCTTTATCATCGCCGGCGTCGCTGCAGTTGGTGCCGCCATTCTGGTTCTGTCGGCCCCGGGCCCGGAATCTGCGCAGCCTCGCCCGGCCTGAACCAGGCAATCTTGCGGGGCCTTTGGGGATGGCAATGATCTATGCCGCGACGGTCAAATCAATACCGGATTTGACTGATTTTTAGGGGCTGCACTTTCGCTTTTCTGTGTGCCTTTTGTTTTTGCGTCAGGAAGCGCAAAATCCCGCCACAAAGTTGGCGATCCATCGCCATCTTGAAACCTTATAGCTGCGGGAAGAGGATCAGTAGCCTCAGCTCATGCGATGATCATCGAGATCAATCAGGAGATATTTGAATGAAGTCCAGCCCCGATTTCCGCACCCGGAAAGGGCTTTTCGCCGGTGCCTCGATTGGCGCAGTCGCCGGCCTGTTTGCCTTTGGCCTTTTTGCCCATGCGGCAGACGTTAAAGGACCCGTCAACGCCAAGCCTCCGACAGTGGCCAATATCGCCAGCCCTTACGGCCTACCCGGCTCGTTCGCTGACATTGTCGCCAATGTGGCCCCGGCGGTGGTGTCAATCGATGTCGAGGGCAAGGCGAAGCCCGAGCCCGCCTCGCTACAGATTCCATTTGGCCTCGCGCCCGATGATGGCGAAGATGGTGAAGACGGCGACAGCATTCCGTTCGGGCCGTTCCGCTTCAAGCGCATCGATCCGCAGCAGGACAAAGCCCCGCCGCAGAAAATGTCGGGGACCGGCTCAGGCTTCTTCATCTCGCCCGACGGCTATATCGTGACCAACAACCATGTGGTCGAGGGCGCTGACAAGATTACGGTCCGCACCACCGACGAACGCTCGATCCCGGCAAAACTGATCGGCCGCGACGCCGCCACAGACCTAGCGGTGATCAAAATCGACGGCCACGACCTGCCTTACGTCAGTTTCCAAAACAAGGCCAAGCCCCGTGTTGGCGACTGGGTCATCGCTGTTGGCAATCCCTTTAACCTGGGTGGCACGGCCACGGCGGGCATTGTTTCCGCCCTGCACCGCGCCCAACCGGGCAGCAACTATGTCGACTACATGCAGATCGACGCGCCGATCAACCGTGGCAACAGCGGCGGCCCGACCTTCGACGTTCACGGCCGAGTGGTAGGGGTGAACACCGCCATCTTCTCGCCGACCGGCGGCTCGGTCGGTATCGGCTTCGACATCCCCGCCGACGTCGCGGAGAGCGTGACCAAGCAACTGATAAGCGGCGGCAAGGTGACGCGCGGTTTCATTGGCGCCACCGTGCAGGACGCCAGCGCCGACATGGCCGAGAGCGTTGGCCTGGGTGAGCGCAAGGCCGCCATCGTGGTCGATCTCTCGCCCGGTGGTCCGTCGGAAAAGGCCGGTTTGCGCCAGGGCGATATCGTGCTGAAGGTCAACGGGTCAGACATCACCTCAGCCACCGACCTGACCCGCGCCGTGGGCACCGCCCGCGCCGGTGACGACGTGAAGATGGAGATCTGGCGCGATGGCAAGAAGCAAACCATCGCCGTCCGCTCCGGCACGCGTCCAGAAGAAAACCGTCTGGCTTCGAACGACAACAGCGGCGGTGCAGGGGCCCCGCCATCGCGCGCGCCCGCCATACTGGGTATGCGACTGGTTCCTGGCGACAAGGGTGGGGTTACGATCCAGGCTGTGATCCCCAACTCCAACGCTGCCGAGAAGGGCCTCAAGAAGGGCGATGTCATCGTCAACGCGAGCAGCCTTAAGACCGATAGCCCGGCTGATGTCACCGCCGCCGTGGCCCAGGCCAAGAAAGACGGCCGCAGCAACGTGCTGCTGTTGGTCGACCGCGACGGCCGCAAGCTTTACGTGCCGATTGAAGTCACCGAAGCGAGCGCTCAAGGCTAATCTGGCTACAGACCGGAATAAGGACCCCGCGGGCTCAGGCTCGCGGGGTTTTTTCTTTTCCATCCATGACGGCGGTTTCCGCTTGAAACTGAATGACTGGCAGTCATTGTATTGAATGATGAGATCAACTCCTCGGTTCTTGGCAGGTCTCGTCGCCGTCCCAGCCTTGGCCCAGGCAGCGCCTGCGCCCGACGCCATGGCGGGCATGGATATGAGCACCATGCCGGGCATGACCGAAAAAATGGCCAGCGGCCTTTTTGGTGCCTACAGCATGACCCGCGACGCCTCGGGCACCAGTTGGCAGCCGGACGCCTCGACCCATGACGGCTGGCACAGTCAGAGCGGCGACTGGCCGACCATGGTGCACGCCACCTTCAACACGGTGTTCGACCACCAGGGCGGCCCACGTGGCAACGACAAGACCTATCTGGCCGGCATACTCATGGCCGCCGCACGGCGCGATTTTCCCGACGGCGGCACACTGAACCTCCGCGCCATGGTAAGCCCAGACCCGCTGATGGGTCCGCGTGGCTATCCGCTTTTACTGGCTGCGGGCGAGACGGCTGACGGCAAGACCCTGCTGGTCGACCGGCAGCACCCGCACGATCTGGTCATGGAACTGGCCACGACCTATGCTCGCAAGTTAGGGGCCAAGGACCACTTGTTTGTCTATGCCGGCCTGCCCGGCGAGCCGGCGTTCGGCCCGCCAGCCTTCATGCACCGCCAATCAATCCTCGATACGCCCGAGGCACCGATCACCCATCACTGGATGGATTCCACCCACATCACCTTCGGGGTTGTGACCGGCGGTTGGGTGCACGGCGACTGGAAGCTGGAGGCGTCGAGCTTTAAGGGCCGCGAGCCGGACGAGCATCGCTACAACATCGAGACCCCCAAGCTGGATTCCAGCGCGGTTCGCGTCAGCTGGAACCCCAGCGCGAACTGGTCATTGCAGGCCTCACGCGCCAACCTGAACAGCCCTGAGGCGCTGGAGCCAGATCAGAACCAGGGCCGCTGGTCGGCCAGCGCGATCTATGCTCGGCCGTTCGGCCAGCACGGACTTTGGGCGACCACCGCAGCCTGGGGCCGCAAGCGCCAGACCGGCGGCGAGACCACCGACGCCTATGCCCTGGAATCGACCCTCAAGCCGAACGCGGCCTGGACGGTGTTTGGGCGCGCCGAACGGGTACAGTCTGGCGAACTGGGCGGGGCTGCCCTGCACGGCGGCGTGCAGCCCGTGGCCAAGGCGTCGCTGGGGGCCATCCGAGACTGGCCGCTGGCGTCGCACGTCAAGGTCGGCGTTGGGGCCCTGGTCTCGGTCAACCGGGTACCCTCGGCGCTGCAGGAGAGCTATGGCGGCAGCCCTAACGGCGCTATGGGATTCTTCAGGGTCGTGATCAAACTAGGGCCTCCAGTGAGCGTTCAGGTCACCGAGCGACACAGCTGCTGACACCG